>ENA-UOOH01000552-UOOH01000552.1-fermentation-metagenome-genome-assembly--contig:-NODE-552-length-42025-cov-17.140529_pt1 | contig 42025 bp, 37 predicted proteins | sample MGYA00245778_ERZ724025 | MGnify/ENA primary metagenome ERZ724025 (study PRJEB28704, sample SAMN03018313) | fermentation metagenome | biome: anthropogenic terrestrial biome; feature: soil; material...
TGGTGCATTTTGAGGTGCCCATCAGTGGTGCATTTTCAGCCGCCCGGTGACAATACCCACATTTTCACCTATAGAGACAAAAAAACGGCAAAATGAGGTAAAAGCAAAAATAAGCAAAACTTTTTGCCCATTTTGAGCTCAATGTAATTACGATCATCGCCATACTGGCGGCCATGCTGCTGCCGGCGCTGAACCAGGCCAGAGAACGCGCCAAATCAAGCGGATGCGTCAACCAGCTCAAGCAATTCGGGCCGGCTATGTACGCCTATCACGATGATTATAAAGAATTTCCGAGCTACGGAACCACCGTTGACGGCAGTTGCTGGGATGTCATGATCGCCCCGTATGTCGGCTATTCGAAGAACTCCCCCAATGAATCGTTTCACTGTCCGTCCGGTCTGCCCCGCCCGGATGGCCCGGCCAAAAGCCGCGGCTATTTTATGAACGGCAATGTCGCCTGCGATCCTCCGCTGCGGACCGTCGGCAAAAACAGGCGGGATTCGGAAGTCATGCTGCTGACGGATTTCTGGCATGCGGGCCTGAATTACGGCGAAAGCGGATACGGCGGCAATGTCTACAACCTCACCTATCTGTTCGGCACGGCCACCACCGACGGGCAATACATCGCGTACCGCCATACCGGAAGCGCCAATCTGTTGCGCAAAGGGGGTCATGTCCAGTCAACCGCCCGCGGTTTTTCGGGAAAAGGCGAGAACATCATCTGGCTCTATTATTTCAACAATCCGTGGGGGCACAACGGCAAATATTTTCAGGACGGGCAAATCGTCCAGTAAGCATTTTTCGATCGTTCCCAGACACATTCAACCATCGGAGTTTTCGTTATGAAAAAATCACTCGCCATTCTTTTCTCCCTGGCGGCGCTCCTTCTTCGGGCCGGAGAGTTCACCGTCTTCGACGCCGCCCGTTCCGAACAGTACAAATGGACCAACTACACCCAGAGCTGGATCAAAGACAGCAACCTGAAGTCCGTCACCCGGATCGACGGCGACACACTGGAAATCACCTACACCGGCAACCGCGGCGGCGCCCGAACCGCATTCAACGTTTCGGGGCTGGACAAACTCCCGCCCGCGGAATCCGTCACCGGGTTCCAGGTCACGCTGGACGGCAACGCCAAAGAATACGACAAACTGCTTTTCAACGTTTTTTTCACGGACAATACCGACGCCCAATACGATATCGCCATGACGCCGGGCATGAAAACCTATTCGCCCCGCTTTATTTTCCGCCGCTCCAAGGACCCGATCAACTGGCGGGCGTTGAGGCTGATCGCCATCGACAACAGCAATCCCGCGCTGGTATTGAAGATCAAGAGCATCGAACTGCTCACCCATAGCCCGGAGACGGAACGCGCCCTGGTCCCCATCCTGTCCGAACGCCACGTGTACGAGGTGCTCCCCGCCACGCAACCCGCCGGGGCGCTTGGCCCCTGGACCCGGTTGAGCGACCAGCAACTGATCCCCGCCGGGGAAAGCCCGGTCCGGATGGAGCTGAGTTTTCAGGGACAGGAACTCATCGTGTCCGCCCGGAGCGAGTTCGAGAGCCCTCCCCTTGCCGCGATCACCACGCATGACGACCATGTTTTTTCCGACGAAGCGCTGGAATTGCTGTTCTCGCCGTGGCTGGACAACCACAAATTCATGCAGTTCACCGTCAACGCCGCCGGTACGGTTTTTGATATGAAGCGGGATTTCGACATGACCGCCGCCGGGATTATTTTCAATCGCCAGTGGACCCTGCCGCACCGCAAGACACTGTCCTACGCGGACGGCGTCCAGCATTACCGGTTGAGTTTTCCTTTTTCGGAACTGGGGTTTTCCCCGGCGAAAGAACGGTTCATCCATTTTCAGGCGGCACAGCACTATGCCGGGACGCGCAAGCATCAGACGCTGAGCTGGAACCCGACCCGGTATTTCCCCGAGCCGCGAAACTTCGGCGTTCTGGTGTTCAATCAGGCCCCGTTCGGCCCCGGCGAAATCAAAGTCGGCAAAATCACCGCCCTGACCAATGAAGACCCCAATTACCTCTGCTTCAATTTCGCGGCCGAAACCTCGAGTTTGCCTCCCGGCTCCTATCGACTGAAACTGTTCCTTTCCACCCCGCAGGGAACGTTGATCTCCAAGTCCGCCGTGCTCGAAGCGGAAGCGAAGACCGTTGAAATCAATCTCGACGCGCTTCGCCAGAGCGGTTTTTACACGGCTTATCTGGCGTTGGAGAATTCCGCCGGAAACTGGAAAATGACCGCCGTCAACTATACCTATTCCACTCCCCTGCGCGACCGTTTCGGCGAATTCCTGCCGTGCCCCGTTCCCAAGGAAACCCGCAAAACCGCCGGCGAATTCGATTGCAGCCGGGGCGTCAACCTTCAAACCGCGCCCAACTCCTCCGCGCGGACCCGCCGGACCGCCGAACTGACCGGGCAGGACCTGAACGGATACCTGAACACCGGAGGTCCAGCCATCATCGAATTGAGCGTAAACCCGGACCTGCGGCTGCCCCCCGAGGGCTATCAGCTCCAGATCACGCCGGAAAAAATCATTCTGACCGGGCAGGATGAACCGGGGTTATACCGCGGCACCCGCACGCTGCTGCAACTGGTAAAAAGCCCGATGACGCGCGATGAAGCCATCAAGCTCCCCTGCCTTGAAATCCGGGACTACCCGGATTTATCCAACCGGATTTTCCGGATCTGCCATCCTGAACTATTCCGCGGCACCCGGATCCGGGAATTCCGGGGAGTGGAATATATGCTGAACTTCATCGGGCGCTTCGTCGCCGACCAGAAATACAATATTCTCCAACTGGATCTCGCCTCCCTGACCCGGTTTGCCCGCCAGCCCGCGTTCAACGGGCCGGAACGTGTCTACACGCTGGACGACTGGAAACGGATTGCGGAATTCTGCCGCGACCGGTTCATCGAACTGGTTCCGGCCCTGCCCGCCGGCAGTCACGAAGTGGTCTGGCTGCTGTCGTACTTCCCCCATCTGGCGATGCCCGGCTGGACCTATACCGGCGACGTCCGCAGCCCGGAACACAACCGAATCATTTTCGACTGCATGGACGACCTGATCGACGCCACCGGCGCCCGGTATTTCTCGCCGAAATTCGATGAATGGTATCACAAGCGCAGCACCGCGCCGCTGCTGGACGGCAGCATCTATTACGATGCCTTCTGGAACTTTGCCGGGCAATGCCATAAACACCTGGCGGAGCGCAATGTCCGGATGCTGATTTTCGACGACATGCTGTATCCGGGAACAAACGGCGCGATCTTCGATATCTACAAAGGGATCGACCAGCTTCCCCGCGACATCATCTTTCTGCACTGGGGCGGCCAACCGGCCAGGCAGGTCGTCCGCTACTTCACCGACAGAGGATTTGAAGTCTGGAATTCCGGGACCAGCTATGTCGCCTATGACGAGGAAACCCGCCCGCTCCTGAAGGGATTCGGCGCGTCGCCCTACAGCATGGGACACTCGATCGAACTCCGGGACGACGGCGGCACCTGTACATCGTTCCTGCCGGTTTTTCATTCCGCCGACGTCGCCTGGAATTTCCACCGCCGCGACGGACACCCCACCATCATCGACCGGCTGGCCGACGGCACACTGACCGCCTGGCGCAACATCGCCGCCGCCCAACCCGATCCGCATGGCGCCGGAAAGGCGGCCGCTCTTGATTTGAGCCGGAATTTCAATATCGTCTTTTCCGATTTCGTCCGTGACCACCTGCCGGGGTTCAAGCCGGAACTCCCGGACGGGGAACTGCCGGTCGGAAACGTTCCGACGGCATTGACGGACCGGGCGGTTCTGCTGAACCGGGAACCCGGCCTGGAACTTGCGCTGGACGGCCGCCTTTCGTCCCTGACGTTCCTGCTCGGCGCCTGGTATGCCCCCGAACTCACCCGGACCCGGGCTTATCTGAAGCAGGGGGCGCCGTGGCATTACTGGCTTTACGGATATCCCGCCGGAGATTTCATCGTCCATTATCAGAACGGCGACACGGCACGGATTCCCATGCGGCTGTATGAGTCGTTCAACTGGCTGGACGTCAACTCCCTGTACCGCGCGACTTCCGACAACCGCTATGTCCTGCCGGTCAAAGCGGGCGACGGACGCTATCTGTTCCTGTATCAGTACGAGTGGATCAACCCCCGCCCCGGCCATGAACTGAAAAGCATGGTGTTTGAACCGTCGGACGACTTTGACTTCAAACTGCTGCTGTTTTCCGTCAGCGCCCGCGGAGTCCGCTGAAACCGCTTCCCGGCGGGGTTCGCCGGGAAGCAATATCTCAATTCAAAATCAGGGGAATGCCGAGGATGTCCGCCAGATCGTTCAGCTCCCGGGTATGATCGCCGTAGCAGATGATATAATGCTGCCCCATGACGTTCTGGATGAAATCCCCGGTGTCGCCGTCGAAGCGGATTTTGAGGCTCGGCAACTGCGGTGCGGGCGGCGTCCAGCCCGCTTCTTCCCAGGCGGGAGGCGCTTCGGCCACGCCGGTCGCCGCGTGCAAGGTAAAGCCGCCGCCCAGACGCACCACCGTCACCGGACCGGTTTTCAGCTTCGAAACGTTCAGGAGCCCTTCGCCGAACGAACCGAACGCATTCGGCATGACCGTCACCGGACCGTCCACGATTTCCGCCGGGACATAATCCGGCACGCCCATCAGGGCGCCGTCTTCGAAAAATTCATAGAATTCCAGGTAAGCGCCGACTTGACCGGTCAGGTAACGCACCATCAACTGCGTCACCGCGCCGTGGCAGTCGTTCTCCGGCACGGTCGAAATATCCATCCGGTCGTGCAACAGGGTCATGGCGCCCGCCGGAGCGAATTTCAACAGTTTCTTGACTCCGTCCACGTCGTTGAAGGAAAACGCCGCGTACCCGCGCTCCTCGATCATCCCCCGGAACGCCAGATACAGCCGCACCGACTTTTCCACCGTGCCGGGTTGAGGGTCTTTGGTGAAGCGCCATTTGCGCCGGACTTCGGCCGCGAGCGCCGCCACCTCGGTTTCCGCGACGGAATCCATCCGCTGCACCGCCTCCAGCAGTTCGAAGTGCTCGATTTCCGGCCCGATGACCGATTTCAGGGCGACCCCGTCGTACATGGTGCCGTACAGCCGCATGTCGCGGTAGCCCGCCATCCCGATCAGCGAATGCCGCAGCCGCGCCGCGGCCGAAGCCGCCCGCGCATAGCTGACCACTTCCTCCACCGGCCACGCCTGTTCAAAGCGGCTGACGACATATTTGAACTGGTATCCCATGGCGGCCATCGGGGCGCGAAGCGCGGTCGTCCCCGCCTGGTCGGCGGTGGTGATCCAGCGTTCCCCGTCGCGCCAGCCGGAGAGCCCCCACAGGACCATCGGCTTGTGCTTGAATTCTTCGATCGTGCGGAATACCGCCCACGACGGAATCCAACCCGCCACCGCCAGGATCAGGACATCCCATTCCCCGGCGGCGAGCTCGGCGCGAGCACGGGCGGCTTCCCGCCCCGCCGGGTCGTCGCTGACCGGGGCGGCCACCGTGAGCTCCAGTCCGTTCCGGCGCAGCAGCGCCGCCGCTTCCGCGCAACGGTTATCGATAAATTCCCGCGGCGTATTGACTTCGCCGAAACCGACAAATCCGGCCTTGATCTTATTCATTGTTCAACTCCACCTGGTTTAAAGTCAAGCGGCGGCAGTAGCTGGCGGCAATCGCCGCGGCGTCCTGAATCTCCGCCGTTATTTCATTGAAACGGATGTTTTCGATATACGTGTCTTCGCAGCCGTCGAGCCGGATCGGGCGCGCCGCTTTGACCCGGATGTTGGAAAACGTCATATCCCCGATGCGGCGCAGGCGGATGCCTTCCTCGACATTGATCCAGATCGGTACGTTGCCGCTCTCGATCACCAGATTGTCGAACACGATGTCATGCAGTTTCAGGTATCCGGTACAGCCGGGGCGCAGATAGCGCTTCGGGTTGTTGATGTTGATCCCGTTGCCCCGCCCGCAGATGACCAGTCCGCCAAACGCGCAGTTGCGGATCGTGCCGTCGCTGGGACAGCCGACCCGGATGCCCTGGCAGCGGCTGTCCAGCGTGCAGTTGGTCATGGTGACGTTTTCGCAGACCGGTTCCCTGCCGTCCGGCTTGGGGATGGCGCGCAGGATGAAACAATCGTCGCCGGTGCGGAAAAAACTGTCGCTGACCGTCACGTTGCGGCATTCGTCGATATCGATGCCGTCGTTGTTGATCATCTGCTGGTTGCCCTCGACCCGCACCCGGTGAATCCAGACGTTTTCGCAGCGGATCAGCCACATGGTCCAGCCCGGCGAATCGATGAACGACGCGCCCTCCAGCCGGACGCCGCGGCAGTTGTAAAACTGCACCATGCGCGGGCGCGGATGCGGCGGCTTGGCGAAAAACGCCCCCTCCGGGACGTTCCGGTCGTAAAAATCGGGTCCGGCGCCGTTGATTTCGCCGGGGCCGGTCACGGCAATGTTTTCCGCGTTCACGGCAACCAGCAGGGCCTTCCGGCTCCCCTCCGGGGCGACGTCGCCCAGTTCGTTTACGCAGACATCGTCATAATCGTCCGGCCGGCCGCCGCCCTGCAGCTTCGCACCGGCGGTCAAATGCAGTTCCACATTGCTTTTCAGGTAAACGGTTCCGCAGGGATAAACGCCCGGCTCCAGAACCACCCGGCCGCCGCCATTGGCGTTTGCCGCGTCGATGGCCTGTTGAACCAGACCATTTTTGACTACAAAATCCATCGTTCAGTCCTCCGCAAACAGTTGATTGATACAATCCGCCGTCACATCCGCCAGCAGATATCCGCCGTCCGAACCGACATGCCCGTTGATGACCAGCCCGCCGTATCCGCCGAGCTTCTCCGCCGCCGGGCCGGGCAGATAACCGAAACTGCCGCCCGAGAGCTGAACCAGCAGGGTCTGCGCCGCACGGCTGCGCGCCTTGATGATCTGCCCGAACTCCAGATACAGTTCGAAGGGATTGTTGGCAATGGCGACCTCGCCGATCCGCACGGCGTTCAGGTCGAATTCGACCGCCGGGTTGGCGTCCTGCATTTCATAACGATCAATCACGGCCCGGGCGTTCCGGATCAGGACGAAATGATGCAGTTTGCTGTCATACGGCCCGGGGCGGCCCGGCAATTGTTCGTTGGCCTTGACCTCCCGGCAGAATCCGGCAAAGGCTTCACGCTCCGGCAGGAGCGCCGTCAGGCGCTCGAGCCCGGCAACCGCCTGAATATAATCGGGATAGGAGACGCGGCGGCGCGGCAGTTTCACCCGGCGGGCGACATGCCGGAACACCGGCGCATAATCGATCGCTTCCAGGCGGGCGCTCCGGACCGCCTCCGCCAGCCTTTCCGCCATGACTTCGACGCCGTCCGCGTGCCAGAAATCCGGTTCGCCGACGCAATGCCGCACCAGATCCCGCGGCGACTGGCACCCGGCGGGGCTGATCTGATAAATCATATGGAAATTTTCGCCATATTCCTGTTTCAACCGTTCACGCGCGGCCCCGGCGAAGTCGGACGACACTTCGTAAGTCGCCTCCATGACCTGCGCCGGACACGCGGCATTCAGCAGCATGCCGGTCGGCGTGCCGTCGGCGCCGCAGGTAAAAAGCATATCGACGCCGGAATCCTCCCCCGCCTCCATGCCGATAAAATCGCGCCGCGCGGTATCGCCGTACATTTCGGCGGTTCCATTCGAGTACACGGCGCGGCGGCAATGCCCGGTCCGGGCGAATCCAAGCGCCCGCGCCACGCCGCCCGGACGGCGGTTCCGCCACGCCCGGACCACATTGTCCGCGATGATCGGCGTGATCCAATCGCCGTATTCGTCGCCGGTATAGGTGTTTTCCAGTTCCGGCAGCCACTCCCGGAACAGCCCGGCTCCGGCCGCCGCGGGCCCGTTGTGGGTATGGACAGCGTTCAGGAACAACTTTTCGACCTGAATTTCCGGTTCGCGCGCCTTGACCGCCCCGCGGACCTTCTGTTGAAACTCCGCAGGGGAATTCACCAGGTCCAACGAAACCATCACCGCCTGTTCACTGCCGGAGGCAAAAACCACGGCCACGGTTTTCAGCCGCGAATGGATTCCGGTCGCCAGCCGCCGGTAATACTGCCCGGACAGTTCAATCTGCTTATCCGCCGCCGGAGTAATGTCCGCCTCGCTCCAGCCGATTTGGAATGCCGTATTCATTTGTCACCCCGCACGTCCACCCACCGCCCGGAGGCCGCGGATTCCTTGATTCGGTCCATCAGGTATTGAATGTAAATGCCCTGTTCGAGCCCCGGCGATCCCGGAACCCCGCGATGCACGCTGTCCACAAAATGGTACAGGCAATGCAGATGACTGCGCATCCAGCCGATGGCCGCTTTCGGCGTCGGGAATCCGCCCGGCGGGTCGAACCGCTGCCCGCAGTCGATCGCCGTCCAGCCGCGAATGCCGCCCAGCGGCTTGCCCGCCGCCGCCGCGTCATAATAATTCAAATGGTGCGGGTCCATGCTGCTGAAGCGCAAAGCGCCCTTGCGGCCGTGAACTTCAAAGCTGAGCTCGTCTTCGGCGCCGGTGGCGATTTTGGACGCGCCGATCTGGCCGGCCGCGCCGTTCGGCAGTTTCGCCAGCACCATCATATTGTCTTCGGCGGTGACTTTTCTCCGGACTCCGTCCAGGCCGGGGCGCTCCGGATAGGCGATATGGGTGGCGGCCATGACTTCGGCGTAATCACCGACCAGCGAATGCAGCAGGTCCAGAATATGACTGCCGAGATCGGCGATCGTACCGGCTTCGAGTTTCCATTTCAACGGCGCCTCCGGGTCGGCGCTGCCGGAGTGCAGATACGCTCCCCGGAACTCGAGGATGTCACCGATCCGGCCTTCTTCGATCAACTGCTTCGCCCGCATCGTAGCCGGAAAGAAACGGTTCTGCAACGTCATTTGAGCGGTCGCGCTGTAGGTTTTCAACGCCTCCCGTACCTGTTGCGCCTCGGCGTAATCCGCCACCAGCGGCTTGTCGCAGTAAATGTGTTTGCCGTGCTTCATCGCCGACAGCAGCGCTTCCAGATGCGCCCCGTTCGGGGTACAGATATCGACGATATCGATTTCCGGGTTTTCGGTGATTTCCCGAAAATCGGTCACCGCCTTCAACGCGCCGACCTGCGCCCTGCCCTTTTCGGCGGTTTCCGGGCGCGACGTGCAAATATGGGTGATCCGCGTCCTGAACTCCGTCTGATCGTAATACAGCGGTATGTTCAAATGCCCATACGCATGCACCTTGCCGATAAAGCCGAAACCAACCATGCCCACGTTATAAATCTTCATCTATTCAACCTCCTGCGCCATTTCAGGCGAACTGTTCCATTTCTTCTTCCGGCATCAGGCGCTTCTCAGATTCCTGACATGGCGCCGGCCACCGCGCCGCCGCCGTCATGCCATTCAAAAGCATTTCGCGTATCATACCCGATTTTCATATTATCCCAACAGCTCCTTTTCGGTTTCCGCGATGGCTTCTTCGATCAGGTCCATGCCGCGCTGCGCCACGTCTTCGGGCATCACAATCGGCGGGCTCATCCGCAGGATATGGCCCGCCGGAATCCATGCCAGCCCTTTGCGGAACGCTTTCTGATACACCATTTTCCCGGCTTCGTCAAACGGCTCCTTCGTCGCCTTGTCCTTGACCAGTTCCACGCCCATCAGGCAGCCCTTGACGCGGCAGTCGCCGACGATCCTGTATTTATCCGGCCAATCCGCCATGCGCTTTTCAAACAGCGCCCCGAGCGTCATCGCGTGTTCCAGCAGCCCTTCTTCTTCGATGACTTCGAAACAGGCCAGCGCCGCCGCGCAGGCCATCGGGTTGCCGCCGTAACTGGTGGAGGCGCTGATCTTGTCAACCGCATCCGCATACGGCGTGCGCACCGCCATCGCGGTCACGGGAAAACCGTTGCCGAACCCTTTGCCCAGCGTCACCACGTCCGGCAGGACATCCCAATGTTCCATGCAGAGGTACTTGCCGGTGCGCCCCATGCTGGTCAGCACTTCGTCGGCAAAGAGCAGGATGCCGCGTTCGTCCAGGAACTTCCGCAGTTTCGGGAAAAAATCGTCCGGCGGGATGATGCTGCCGCCCCACCCCTGAATCGGCTCCAGCACAAACGCCGCCACCTGCCCGGTGGTGCTTTCGGTAATGAATTTGTCGTAAAATTCGAGGTATCTCTCCGTGTCCAGCGAACCGTCCTCGCGGGTCCACCACGGACGGTACGTATCAGGACGCGGCACCATGTAAAATCCCGGTGAGCGGGTCGGCCCGCTGAACTTCGTCATCCGCGCCAGGCTGATCGCGTGGCCGCTCTTGCCATGAAAATCCATGAAACAACTGATGAATTCGTGTTTGCCGGTCGCGGCGCGGCAGGTCCTCAAACCAGCCTCCACCGCCGTAGTGCCGCTGTCGTAAAGCTGGAACGACTTCAAATCGCCCGGCAGGCAGACAGCCATTTTTTCAAGCAGCCGCACCTTGATTTCGGAGGTGAAGTCATGGGCGTTCATCAAACGCCTGGCGTAATACGCCACCGCTTCGGAAATTTTCGGGTGGCAATGCCCGAGGGTCGTCACATAAATCCCGCTGGAAAAATCGATGAACTGGTTGCCGTCCACATCTTCCAGCATACACCCCTGCCCCCGCTCAAAAGCCACCGGGAACAGCTTCACCTGCCCGGACAATCCCCGGTAATGCTCCGCGGCGCGGGCGTGCAAGGCGTTGCTTTTCGGCCCCGGAATCTCGTCCGTCACCAGATGCGGATAGTAATTCAGATCAAGCTTATACGGTTCAGGATTGTAGCGGCCCATGATCAAACTCCTTGTACTGTTGATTAATATGGTGGCGTTTCACCAATATTTTACCTTCAGCCCAAGAAAAAACAATAATTTATAAAAACAAATATTGACTTTTTAACATTTTCATGTTATTTTTTAACATATGAACGCACGACAAACTGAAATTTTAAAACGACTCCGCGACCTTGGCCGGATTGAATTCGAAGTCGAGGCGGCTTATTTCGGCGTCACGCCGATGACCATCCGCCGCGACCTCCGTCAACTGGAAGCCGAAGGTCAGGTCCTGTTGACCCGCAAAGGCGCGGTCCCGCGCTCGGAAATTTACGAAAAAGGCACGTCGCCCCATCCCACCCCGGAAAAAAACGCCATCGCCCGCCGCGCCTGGCAACTCCTTCAGGAAACCCCGAATGTCAAAAGCATCATGTTGAGCACCGGCACCACCACCCTGGCTTTCGCCAAACTGCTGGCGCGCGAAAACCCGCTCCTGTCGGTCTTGACCAATTCGATTCCGATCGCCTCCGCCCTGTTCCAGACCCGGGTCAAAGTCATGTTGACCGGCGGCGAACTCCGCAGCAATTCCCTCGACCTGGTGGGGCCCGCCGCCGAACAATTCCTGCACGATTATCACGTGGATATGCTGTTCACCGGCTGCGACGGCGCAGACGCCGCACAAGGCTTCTATACCGCCGACCTGAACCTGGCCAACCTCGAAAATCAATCCGTCAAAATCTCCAATCAGGTCGTCATCCTCTGCGACGCCGCCAAATTCACCCGCAAAGCCCTGGTCAAATTCGCCAGCCTCAACGATGTGAACTGCGTTATCAGCGATCCCGCCCTCGGCCCCGCCGAGCGCAATATGCTCGAGACCCGTGGCGTCAACGTCTTGATCGCTTAATCCGAATCCGAATGCAATAAGGAATGGGGAAGGAGGAAGCGGGAAGGGATTTCGCCTTGCAGGCGACCAGCGTTCCGCCGCTGGACCGCGTGCGGGCACGGCCCGCCGCGAAGTTCTTTTTGTCCGGGGAGACACCCGGACAGATCCGGGTTTCTCCCTGCGACCCTGTTTCCCAATCTTTTCTGATTGAATAAATCCTTGTCCGGATAGCTGTTGGAGGAGGGTTGCAAGGGGGAACCTTGAAGCGTCAAGGTTTCCCCTGCGAAATAAAACATTTCCCCCCTCCCATCGTCCATTCGCGGCGGGCCGTGCCCGCACGCGGTCCAGCGGCGGAACGCTGGTCGCCCAACGGGCGAAATCCCCTAGTCGGCGGATTCGGCCAATACCTGATTCGCCAGGTCTTCGAATGAAATCCGGCGGCGAATGAGTTTGGCTTCGCCGTTCTGCACCAGCACTTCGGCGGGCATCGGGCGCAGGTTGTAGAATCCCCCCATTGAATAGCAGTAAGCACCGGCGTTTTCGATGGAAAGGATATCGCCTTCGCGGATTTCCGGGAGCTCGCGGCGTTCGGCGAAGTAATCGCCGGTTTCACAGATATTGCCGACTACGTCGTATACGTTTGCCGCGCCGTCCGGGTTGGAGAGATTGCGCACATGGTGGTACGCGCCGTAAAATACCGGACGGATCAATTGCGGGAATCCGGAGTTGCAACCGGCAATCAGATAGCCGTGATTGTCCTTCAAGGTATTGATCTGAACCAGCAGATAACCGGATTCGGCAACCATGTATTTGCCGGGTTCGAAACGCAATTCGAGTTTACGGCCGTATTTGTCGCAGAATTCGGTAAAGAGGCGGGTGATTTCCGCGCCCATTTTCACGTAGTCGATCCGTTTTTCGTCCGGTTTGTAGGGGACTTTGAAGCCGCCGCCGAAGTCGAGGAAGCGCAGGTCGGGGAAATTTTCGGGCGTGGCGATGCCCATCAGCGCCTTCATGCTCTTGTACACGGATTCGTCCTGAATACCCGAACCGGTGTGCTCGTGGAGCCCGACGACTTTCAGGTTGTATTTCGCCGCCAGTTCCCTGACTTTGTCCACCTGGTCGAGCAGGATGCCGAATTTGGCGATATCGCCGGCGGTCATCAGGCGTTCATTTTCGCCGTCACGGACGTCCGGATTGAAGCGCAGGCAGAGTTCGCTGCCGGGAAACGCCTTGCCGAACTTGGCGAGGCGGGAGACCGAACCGATATTCATCAGCACGCCCTGTTCGTGAACCATGTGCATTTCGGCTTCGGTCAGGTTGTTTGCGGTGTAGATGATGCGTTCGCGCGGGAATCCGGCTTTCAGCCCCAGGATCACTTCGCCCGGCGATACGGTATCCAGATACGCGCCCGCCTTGTTCAACAGTTTCAGGATGCCTAAGTTGGAGTTGGCTTTCATGGCGAAGTGGACTTTCAGCCCGGGCCATTTGATGAAGTCGAAGAGCCGATGATAACGATCCAGGATCATATCCCCGTCATACACATAAAGCGGAGTGGAATACTCCTCCGCCTGCCGCAGTAAGAATTCCCTGCTTAAACTCATAGTTGTATTCTTCAGTTTGGTTTGTGGGTTGAAATCATGGCGAGGACCACGAGCGTGTCGTCGCCGATATTTTTGATGGAGTGGGCGGCGTCGCCGGTCAAAATCGTGTCTCCGACGGTCAGGATGCGGCAGGAGCCGTCGTCGTCAACTTCCGCGGTCCCTTGCAGAATGTAGAAGATTTCGTCTTCGCCGTCATGGCGGTGGGGACCGATCCCGCAACCGGGTCCGATGATCAGGCGCGACACCATCCGGTTGGCGGATTTCATTTCGCTGCCGGGCTCCCACAAATGTTCGATTCGCACCGAACCGGCACCACCGCGCATATTTTCGCGGACTTCGGAACGGAATGCCTCGGGCTTTCGAATCATTTTTGTTTCTCCTGCAATTTGCCGAAGATATTGCCGAATTTCTTTTCGTTCATGGCTTCGATGTGAGCGCTGACCTTGGTATAGGTACTGCACGGATCGATCGTGGGATCGATACAGTCGCCATCCAGAACCAGAAGCGGAACCCCTTCATGATTAAGTTCTTCACGCAGGTGCTTCACCAGCGAACTATCAGCCATGGAACAACGGCCGAAGCCGTGGTTGTACAGGATGCAGCCGTTGAATTTACCCTTGCGCGAGTTTTCACTGATCATTTTGACACGCTGGGCGGGATCGAGGAACCCCACCGTCAACAGCCTCCGGGCCAGTGAACGGTACGGATCATCGGCCTTCAGTTCTTCCCAGCCGATGAAGTTCACTTCTTCGAACACGATCGGCGCATTGCAGTTCAATTCGATATAATCCAGCAAACTGACGTCGTAGAACGGCGGCAGGTGGAGCCAGAGAATCCGGTGGGTGTCGTCAATACTGATGCTGTCGCCGATTTCGTCGCGGCGCTGTTCCAGGTCGGCCAGGAACTGCTTCTGGATATCGACCATTTCGCGGCGTCCCCAGAGCTGGGAGAAAATCACCGAAAAATAGACCGCTTGAGTTCCCCGGATCAACGGAGGACTGGTAAAGCGCAGGTCGTTGCATTTCTTCGAATAATAACGGGCTTCGTTGGAAAGGTCGATGGCTTCGGTGAGCTTTTTCGGATCGAGCTTGCAATTGCATGCCTTTTCCATCTCCCACACCGCCATTTCCAACCCTTGAGCCATCTGCTCGACGGCGGGTTCGCTGAATGAAACCGGCGTCTGAAGCGAGAAAAATTTATCTTCAATCCCGTAAGAACGCGCCAAGTCGTGGAAAATCCGCTCTCCCTGCTGGCAGGGCTGCGAGGTCGATACCCCGAAACTCGGACGCGGCAGTTCCATCCCCTCGAGTACTCTCAGGAAAGAACAGGTTTCGCCGGAAAACCCCTTGCATGCCGCTTCGTCGAACGATTTTTTGATCCGTTTCGAGTTACGGGCAAAGAGCGCGGCGTAGGTTTCCAGCGTCAGCATCCGAAGCCCCATGGCGTTCAGGATTTCCGTCGGGAAAAACAGATTTCGCCAGACCACCGGTTCTTTGCTGCGGCGAATCATGAAATCATGTTGGGTCGCTTTGGCGCGAAGCGCGATGGAGGGAAGAATGGTACTGGTTTTCGGGAAAACAGCCTTCGGCGGATCGTATTTTTTCTCCAGTGCGGAAAACCGCCGCGCCAGGCATGCCGCGCCCAGAGCGCCCATCACCCCGTGGAATTCCGGGATGATGATTTCGTTGCCGGTGATTTCCTTCAGGTAATAAGCCACCGCGCGGTTGTACGCCACGCCGCCCTGGAACACGATCGGGCCCTTGTAGTTCAGGAAGAGCTGTCCGACCCCGGACATGATCGTCCGAGCCTGGGCCCGGCAGGCCCCGCCGATGATTTCACCGAGCGGATAGCGGTTTTTAAATTTATTGATCGACGTGGCGCTGAGCACCGCGCAGACCGAGGAGAATTCCAAGTCGCTGTCGAAATTAGCCTTGTCGGCCATTTCTTCCACCGGCACACTGAGCTTGTTCGCTACACTGTCGAGGAAAGCGCCGGTTCCGGCGGCGCAGATGCCGCTCATTTTGGAATTCCACATCTTCATCTGTTCGCTGTAGACCATGGCCTTGCTGTCCTGTCCGCCAACGTCCAGAATCGCTTTGCACTCCGGATAATAATGCTGGGCTCCGGCCACGTGCGCGGAAACCTCCGATATCTGGAAATCGTAGGGAATGAAACGTTTGGTTTCTTCAACGATCTGGCTGCCGGTCACGGCCGTACAGATGATGTCCTTGATCTTCAACCCCGCTTCTTCCAAAAAGCCTTCGATGGTTTTTTTCAACGCGCCGAAATTACATGCCCCGCAACGGTGGCAAGCACCACTGCAAGTCAATTTCCCCGAGCTGACCGGGCGAGTCCGTTGATAAAGCGTATGCCGCACTTTCCCTTTGTCCGACATAACCACAGACTTGAGAGTAGTAGAGCCTACGTCAATCCCTAAATAATATTTTTCCATAACATTGCGTTCCTGTCAAGCAAAATAATCTCTTACAAAACTGGTAATATATACCTTCTTTCCTGATTTACCAGCACTCAACCCGGATAAATCCGAGTTTATCCTGAAAACAGGAGAAAAGACGGCAGGTGCGAGCGGTAATTTACCACCGGATTTTCCGGCAAGTCTACCTCCGGAGCTCTTCCACCAATTCATCCAATCCGCGCATGATGTAAGAAGGACGATAGGCAAAACGCTCAATATCCTCCATTGCAGTCACGCCGCTCAGCACCAGAACCGTGTCCACTTCCGCTTCGACCCCGGCCACAATGTCGGTGTCCATGCGGTCGCCCACGATCATGGTTTCGCGGCTCATGGCTTCGAGCCGCTTCACGGCGCGGCGCATCATCAACGGGTTCGGCTTGCCCACGAAGTAGGCTTTGGTCTGAGTAGCCAGTTCGATCGGAGCGATCAACGCGCCGGTGGCCGGTACGATGCCGTGTTCGGTGGGGCCGGTCATATCGGGGTTGGTGCCGATCAGCCGGGCGCCTTTTTTATTGATCAGGTGAACCGCTTTTTCGATCCGTTCATAGCTGTAGGTGCGGGTTTCGCCCACCACCACGTAATCGGGACTGCTGTCGTTCATCGAGATTCCGCGTTCATACAGCGCGTTGTAAAGCCCGGCCTCGCCGATGGCGAATACGGAGCACTCCGGGCGCTGGCGGGCGAGAAAATCGGCCGTCGCCAGGGCGCTGGTATAAAAATTTTCTTCCGGCACATCCATTCCCAGGCGCAGCAATTTTTCGCGCAATTCGCGGGGCGTCCGTTCGCTGCTGTTGGTCAGGAACAGATATTTTCTCTGGTTCCGGCGCAGCCATTCGACAAATTCGACGGCTCCGGGAAGCAGTTTGTTGCCATGATAAATCACGCCGTCCATATCGGAAATAAATGCGTTTTTCTTTTTCAGCTCTTTCATAACATCCTTACGGTTTTTCGGTATTGACTAAGATAGTGCCGCCGCCGGAATTTTCAAGCCCGGCGACCCCTTATCTTCTACCATCGCCCCCTCCTGACCGACCAATGAAACATCGCCGGAAATTTCCCGCAGGCGCCGCAAACCTGCCGGCAAACAACAAAACGAGGTATTGTGTCAGTTCAAAGGCCATCATCTGGCGGCAACCGATAATATTCAAGATAAATTAAATGGCAGAGCAAGAAAATCACTTGATTTTTCAACGCCAAGAGAGATATTCTTTTATGAAGCAAGTGTTGCACTTCAAGGTTGAATCCGCCCTTTTTAACCGCAACGTACAGCAAAAGCACAACTGGAGAACCATGAGAAGAATAATGAGAAAAGCAAAGAGAGTGGTTCCATCCTAAAGAATAAGGAGTCGAAAATCCCATGAAAAGTTACCGCAAAGAACTGTGGATCAAAGCCACCCGCCGCCGCCAATATATCAACATCACGCCGCAGGTGGAAGAATGTCTGCGGGAATCCGGTATCAAAGAAGGCTTGCTCTTGTGTAATGCCATGCATATTACCGCTTCGGTATTCATTAACGATGACGAAGGCGGGCTGCATCGTGATTTTGAGGTCTGGCTGGAAAAACTCGCTCCGGAAAAGCCGCACAGCCAATACGATCACAACGGCGCCGAAGACAATGCCGACGCACACCTGAAACGCCAGGTCATGGGGCGCGAAGTTGTAGTCGCGGTGACCGATGGCAAACTCGATTTCGGTCCGTGGGAACAAATTTTTTACGGGGAATACGACGGTCTGCGCAATAAACGGCTGCTCGTAAAAATCATCGGAGAATAATTCCGACCAGTATTATCGGACCGTCATCCATAAATTCCCCGCAGCCCGGCGGGGCCTCCTCCTTACAGGATCGGCGTCAGGAGCGAACAGAGGTTTTCGCTGAATTGCCGGGCGAAAGATGTTTTTTGAATTTTCTCAAGCGTGAGCTCCGTGGAATGATCCAGCTCCTCCTGAAACTGACGGCGCATATCATCGATGAAACCGGATTGTTCCGCACAAAAATCCAATTCGTAGTTCAAATGGAAACTCCGGACATCGCAGTTGCTTGACCCCATCAGCACCCATTCGCCATCCACAATCATGGACTTGATATGCGAGAAGGTCTTGTTGCGGAAATAAATCTTTACTCCGCCCGGGATCAGCGTCCGAAACAAACTGCGCGCCGCCCAGTCCACATAAAAATGGTTGTTCAACTCCGGCACAATCACCTTCACGTCCACGCCCCGGGCCGCCGCCATGCACAGCGCTTTGACGAACGCCTGGTCCGGCACAAAATACGGGCTCATGATCCAAATGGTTTTCCGGGCAGTCGAAGCAGCGGTATAAAACACATTCATGGACGCACCGAAGTTCTGTCCGGGACCGCTGGACACCACCCGCAGGACCGTCCGGCCGGTTGCCACCGGGTCGGGGAAATGCTCTTTAGTAATCAACTCCGGCAGATGCCGACCGGTGGCGAATGCCCAGTCCCGAAAAAACGCAATCTGAAATTCCGATACCGCCGGGCCGGTAATCTGACAGTGTAAATCATGGATGACGCTGGTTCTCGGCCGTTTAAAAGCGCGTTGGACGGGTTTCAGGTTCCCTTCGGAGATATTGATCCCGCCGGTAAAGGCAATCCGACCGTCCACCACCATTAATTTGCGGTGGTTGCGCAATTGAATCCGCCACGGCGTAAAAATATTGATCGGCGAAAAGGCATGGATCTGAAACAGTCGAACGCGTTTTCTGGTATAGCGCCGAAAAAAATGCCTGAAGCAGGATTTCAGGCTCCCAAACCCATCGTACAGCACCCGGACTTCGACCCCTTTCCGGGCTTTGGCCAACAATTCCTCCAGAATGGTCTTGCCCGCCAGGTCATTGCTGATGATGAACGACTGGAGATGGATACTGTGTTCGGCGCGTTTAATCGCCTGAAACATGGCCGTATAAGCGACATCCCCGTCACGCAGCAGCTCCAGACGGTTGCCGCCGATCCGGAACGCCCCTTCCGGCAGGACCCGATCCAGCGTGACGTTGAAATCAACCGTATCCGAATCCTCGTCGCCCTCCCCTTCGGAGGTGACCAGATACTCCTCCAGCCGGGTTGAAAAGTTACTGTATTTATTTTTAAAATATTCGTAACGTTCCCGGTTCAGCCCCTCCATGCTCCGCGCCATGGCTTTGGTTCTGGATTTGCGCAGGTTGAAGCCGAAGCACAGGTAGAAAACGATCCCGGCTCCGGGGACAATCAGAATCAACAATAACCATAACATGGCGCTTTGCGGTTCATTGTGCTTGGTCATCAGCACATGAACCGACAGAGCGACCTGCAGCAGCACGTATATCAGTGTCAGATAATGAACGGCCATGGGGCTTTTCCCCGTTTATTTGGCGTATTCGACCGAACGGGTTTCGCGAATCACCGTCACCTTGATCTGGCCGGGATAATTCATTTCCTTTTCGATCCGCTGACAGATATCCTTGGCCAGCATTTGCGCTTCGCCTTCCTGAATATCGTCCGGAGTCACGACGACACGGACTTCACGGCCGGCCTGAAGGGCAAAGCAGCTCTCCACACCCTTGAACTCCATCGCAATGCTTTCAAGCTGTTCCAGCCGTTTCAGGTAAAGTTCGGTGGTTTCACTGCGTGCGCCCGGGCGGGATGCGCTCAGCGTGTCGCAGGCGTTGATCAGAACGTCGTACAGGCTTTGCGGTTCCACTTCGGCATGGTGCGCGGCCACGGCATGAATGACCTCTTTGGCTTCATTATGTTTGCGCAGGATATCCGCGCCGATCGCCGCGTGCGAACCTTCCACTTCGTGGTCGATCGCCTTGCCGATGTCATGGAACAACCCGATCCGCTTGGCTTTCTGCTCGTCCAGCCCGAGTTCGGAGGCGATCATTCCCATGAAATAAGCGGCTTCCAGCGAATGCTGAAGCACGTTTTGCGAGAAACTGTAGCGGTATTTCAGGCGGCCCAGCAGTTTGATGACCTGCGGCGCCACGCCCTGAATCCCGGCTTCCAGCACGGCGGCTTCGCCGGCTTCGAACGCGTCTTCTTCCACTTCCTTGGCGATCTTTTTGGCCAGTTCTTCAATCCGGGTCGGATGGATGCGGCCGTCGCCGATCAGGCGATCCAGGAGCTGGCGGGCAACTTCCTTGCGGATCGGGTCGAAGCATGAAATCACCACCGCTTCCGGGGTGTCGTCGATCAGGATGCTGACGCCGGTAGCGGCTTCGAGGGCGCGGATGTTGCGTCCTTCACGGCCGATGATACGTCCTTTCATTTCATCGCTCGGCAGCGGGATCGTGGCGGTCGTACGCTCATAAGTACAATCCGACGCATAGCGTTGAATGGCATAGGTCAGGATGCGGCGGGATTCTTTTTCCGCACGCTGTTTGGCTTCTTCGAGAATGTCGCGGACCAGAAGGCCGGACTCGTTCTGTACTTCCCCTTTCAATTTTTCCAGCAAAATCTGCTTGGCGTCCTCGCGCTGCATACCGGCAATGCGTTCCAGTTCATCGATCTGCTTGCTGATCTTGCGCTGGAGTTCCTGTTCACGCTGCGTCAAACGCTCTTTAATGCCGTCAAGTTCGCGTTCTTTCTTTTCCAGGCCGCCCATTTTACCGTCGAGCTGATTGTTCTTTTTCTCCAGGCCTTCTTCGCGCTGGAGCAGGCGTTTTTCGATTCCCATCTGCTCACGGCGGCGTTCTTTAAGCTCGTCCTCGAAATCTTCCTTCATTTTCAGCAACTCGCTTTTGGCGGTCACTTTCGCCTCGCGCAAAATATGCTCGGCTTCCTTTTCCGCGTCGCTGCGGATCTTGCCCGCGTCGGCCACCGCCGACACCTTGCGAAGCGACGCGATAACCCGCGCCACCACAAAAACGGCAAGCCCGACCGCAAGGCCCAGGACTGCACTCCATATCATACCCATTGTCATACGATTGTCTCCTTAAATTTCAGTACCGAATCACTTCCAGTTCAGTCACCGCCATATCCAGCGGTATATCGTGACTGTCTTTCGGCAAGTCCCGATATTCCTGAACACTATAAAAAACTCCGATTTTCGGACCGGTCTCGCCTTTCAGCAACCGGTCGTAAATCCCTTTCCCGCGGCCCAGCCTGGCGCCGGAGCGGTCAAATGCCACCCCCGGAATCAGCCAGACCATGCCGTCTCTCGCAACCGCGGGCGCAGCCGGAATCTCCGCGGACGGTTCCATTAAACCGTACCTGCCGGACACCAGCTCCCGCGACAAATCGCGAACTTCAACCATTTCATATTCCGCACAGCCTTGACTGCCGCGCGGCACATAAACCCGTTTCCCGTGTTCCAGGCACCATGCCAGCAGCTCCGCGAGGTCGACTTCGCAGCCGTCGCTCAGGTAAGCGCCGACATGAAGGGCCTGCGAAACTTCCGGCAATTTCACCAGCGCCGCATGGACTGCCGCCGCCGCCGCCTGCCTGAAATCCGGTTTCAAGTCACGGCGCTTCCGCAAATATTCCCGGCGTATGCTTTGCTTGTCGGAATTATTCACCTTCGCACCGTCCTTCCGACGGGATAACTCCGGCATTTCGCCAGATTTCCAGCCGCTGTCTGATTTTCTCCTCATACCCCAGAGCGCCCGGACGGTAATAAACCTTGGGGACTCCCATGTATTCCTGAGCCACAAAGTGGCCGTCATACTCATGCGGGTATTTGTAGGCCTCGCCGGGCTTGCCGTCGTTGTCACGGGCGTCGGCGGAATGCGAATCGCGCAGGTGTACCGGAACCGGCTGCACCCGTTCGTTTTCCACATCCTCCAATGCTTCGTTGACGGCGATGCAGGAGGCATTGCTTTTGGGGGCGGTGGCGCAATACGTCACCGCCTGGGACAAAATAATCCTTGCCTCGGGCATCCCGATCATGTCGATCGCCTGCATGGCTGCCACCGCCACCGATATCGCCCGCGGGTCCGCATTGCCTACGTCTTCGGAGGCAAAAATCACGATTCTGCGCGCGATAAAACGGATATCCTCGCCGGCATGAAGCATTTTGGCCAGCCAGTACACCGCGGCATCGGGGTCGCTCCCCCGCATGCTTTTGATAAACGCACTGGCGGTGTCGTAATGCCCGTCGTCGCCGTATACGATGAATTTCCGTTGAATCGATTCTTCCGCTTCGCGGAGGCTGATGGTTATCGTTCCCTTGCCGTCCGGGTCCGTGGTCAGGGATGCAAGTTCGAGCGCGTTCAGCGCCCGGCGGGCATCGCCTTCGCAGGCGGAACTGTAAAAATCAAGCGCCTCATCGGTCGCCATGATGTTTTTTCCGCCCAGCCCACGGGGATCGGACAGGGTACGTATTAACAGTGCGCGTATGTCCCCGGCACTCAGCGCTTCCAGTCGAAACGCCAGAGAACGCGACAACAGCGCTCCCACAATATAAAACTGCGGGTTGTGAGTGGTTGCGCCAATCAGTCGGATATTTCCGTTTTCCACGTCCGGCAACAGGGAGTCCTGCTGACTTTTGGAGAAACGGTGCAGTTCGTCCACAAAAACGACGGTACGCCGCCCGTGGAGTTGTTTGCGCATCACGGCCCGGCCGATTTCCTTGCGCAGGTCGGCCACCGTCGAAGTCACCCCGGACAGGCGAATGAATTCGCTGTCCGTCCGCAGAGCAATCAGCTCCGCCAGACTGGTTTTGCCCGTTCCGGGCGGACCGGAGAGAATAATCGAACTGAAACGATCCGCGTCAATCGCGCGCCTCAATAATTTCCCGGGAGCCAGAAGGTGCTGCTGTCCGGCGTATTCCTCAAGATTACGCGGACGCATACGAGCTGCCAGCGGTTGATCGGCCGCGACCGCTTTTTTATGCTCAAGATCATCGGACGGTCGCTTTTCAGCTCCGTCAATCATCCCGAAATCCAACTGTTCCATCACTTTCCCCGGGCCGGGAAATTCCGATCAAACTGTTATTGCTTGCCGCAAGTTGCTTACCGTCAGATATCAATGCGAATCCAGCATCCCGAAGGCATGTTCATACACCTGCCTCCCGGCAAACCGGACCCGCTTCAATTCACCTTTCGTTCGCTCTGGCTGTCTTAACATATGTCCCCATGTCACAGAAGATATTATTTATTCAGCACGAATCATTCCAACAAACGCTTCAAGAATAACAAACCGGTATTTCCTGATACCATTTTCACTATTCAATACTATATAATACGCAATCGGCCATCCGGCATTGCCATCCGGCCAACAACGTCGTAATGATAAATATAACAACAGTTAGCCTTTTATGCCACCATTCTTTTGTCCTTTTCTTAACTTTTTTGCAATAAATCATCATTTTCGTTTTTTTGAAGGGCAGTGTTCTTGAAATATCCCCTCACGGATTTATATTAAGACTGAATATTCGAATGACAGAACGAACAACGACGGAGCCCTAAATGACCAGATGTGAAATCAAAGACGCCCTTATTGAAATCATCAACAACATCCTGCCCGAAGGTGACTGCAGCACGGTAAATCCCGATGAAAAATTGCGCGACCAGCTCGAATTGGATTCCATGGACTTCCTGGATATCGTGATGGAACTCCGCAAACAATACAAAGTACAGGTTCCCGAAGCCGATTATCCCCATCTGGCGACCCTGAACAGCTGCCTGGAATATCTTGAACCCAAAATGAAAGATATCTGACCCGAAGCCCCAAACGCAGCGGCGGGTACAACCCGCCGCAAAATCTTTAAATCAGGATGCAACGCATCCGTACCGCACCGAAACGGGTATCGCGCCTCGCTTGCAACAATGGACGATCCGTGACCACCACGGCCTGCCGCCACGGACCGCGGACCGATATATCACCTTGAAACCGTTGAAGTCTTATACCCGCTTATTAATCAATAAAAAAATATCAATATTTTTATATTCAGGACTTGAAAATTCTTCCCCTAAATGGTATTTTAATTGATATCAGAAATTTGTCGGGGGGCATAAAATATGATCGTGCAGGATATGTCCCCGATACTCTCTGAGGCTTTTACGTTCTTTTATCTCCCAGCCTGATATCTGAGCCCATCAGGCTATCCCATGCGGGAACGGCAAATTAATCCAGCTTTTGCCGTTCCCGCCCCTTTTTTTCTGGAATCGGAAATTTATTGAAGTTCGGAATTGAAGTTGAATTCGGACGTTTCGCCGTTTCGCCAACCGGCGCGGGTCAGATCATAAAAATCGATCAAATCCGGCAGGCGCGGCACGGAAACCGCTTTTTTCGGCAAAACACGGGTCAACCCGTCCCGGCGGTCGTATTCGGCGATGAATTCATTGCCGCGGCTGTCGCGGAACTCTCCATTCACCGGAATTTTGGCGCGGGTAATCAGCAGCACCGGCCGTCCCAGCCGATACAGTTCCACCGGCAGCGGCGAATGCGCCGCCAGCGCTTTCAATGACGCGGCTTCCAGCTCGATATGACCCAGCACTTTATCCACGCCAAGGCGTTGAAGTTCCGTCACCGCCATGGAGTTGGCGACCGGCAGATTGCCGCCGGCTGTAATCTGGATTCCCTTGTAACCACGCAGAAGCTCCAATCCATACAACGCGGGCGTACGGAACCGGCGGACGCCGCGTTCATAAGCCGCGGCAATCGCTCCGGCCAGTGAATGCAACCGATTCTCGGGGCAAAACTCCGGCAGGATGGCTTCGGTGGTAAATTTATTGACGTCATACACGCCGATCGCGCGGACGGCATCCCGGCTGCCGGGAGCATCGCCCTTGGTAACGGTTGCGACCGTTTCCGGGTAAGACTGCTTCGCGGGAATCACGGCGTTGCGATAGTCGTCAATGAATCGTTTGCATGTATCACCGGCACTCACCTGGTCCGGCTGTAAATTTTCTTTGATGTACGCCCAGAATTCCCGGCGGACATTTTTCAGTACTCCGGCGGGGACAAAAAATTGTCCGTTAATCACCGCCTCGATCTCTCCGGCGCCGAAAACAACCGAATCGGCTTCGCGGAAGACCCCCTGCAAGGTTTCGGCATTCAGCGGATGGCGCTCGGCCGGCGTCAATTCCCACTCTTTTTCCCATGCCGGAAGCGGCGTATTTGCCGCTTTGACCGTCAACTTATCCCGGCGGACTTCAATATTCAGGTCCAGCCGGGTCCGCGGACGCGGAAGCGCCGCGATCCGGGCGGAATAATCCCCCGAGGTCTCGCCGATCTTAAAGACCAGCCCGCCATACGGCATTCCTTTGTCGCAGCAGACGAAGACTTTTTCACCCGGCCGCACCGCCGAACAACTCCGGTCGCGGACAAACATTTTGGTGACAGTAAACGCCGGGCCTTCATCTCCCGACTGCGGTTGAACCCGCAGCCGGTCGTCAAGCTGAATCCGTTTGGTCGCGGTAAAAAGGAAACCGTTCGGCTGCGACTCCTCGACCCTGCCGCACAACATGCCGGAAGCGCCGAGGCTGTCAAAATTCACCAGCGTTTCCGCTGATTCCTTCGTATAAAATCCCAAAGACCATTTGCGTCCGCAGGAATGCGAAAGCAGGTTGCGCGCCTCGCCCAGCCGTTTCCCGTATCCCGGACTGCCCTTCGGCGTGTCCAGCATCAGCCGGTAGGCCGATACGACATTTTTCACATAATCGGGCTGACGCAGGCGCCCTTCGATTTTCAACGATTTGACGCCGAGCGAACGGATTTCATCCAGATGCTCGATCATGCACAAATCCTGCGCCGAGAAGAAAAAACCGTTCCCCTGCCCGCTGTAAAAACGACGGCGGCAGGGCTGTTTGCATTGGCCGCGGTTGCCGCTGGAGCCGCCATGCCACGATGAAAAAAGGCACTGTCCGGAAAGCGAACAGCACAGCGACCCGTGGACAAACATTTCCACATCCACCGGAGACTTCGGCACCATGTCCCGGAGTTCATCCAGCGTCACCTGGCGTTCGACGATCACCCGGCTGACGCCGAGCCTGGCCGCCGTCGCCATTCCGGCGGAGTTGTGGATGCCCATCTGCGTGGACGCATGAATGTTAAGCTGCGGAAAATATTCACGGAGCATGCGCACCACGCCAAGGTCCTGCACGATCACGGCGTCCGGGGCAAGTCCCGACAACTGCGAGAGGTATCCGGCGACATCCGCCAGTTCCCCTTCCTTGATGACCGTGTTCAGGGTGACGTAAACCCTGCGTCCCTGCCGGTGGGCGTATTCGATGACGCCGCCCAGCGTGCCGGCATCGAAATTCTCGCTCCGCTCGCGGGCGTTGAAACGGACCAGGCCCGCATAAACGGCATCGGCCCCGGCGTCAAATGCCGCCAGAGCCGCCGCCGCATTGCCGGCCGGAGCCAGCAATTCCAGCTGTTTATTAAAATCAGGCTTCAAAGTAGTTATACTTGAAGATATTGATCGGTTTCACAAGATCGCGGATTCTGGCGATCACGGCATCCGGGACATTGACATTGGTCTTGACCACGGCCAGAGAACGGTTGTTCTTCAGGTCCTGGGGAGCGCGGATGTCGATGATGTTGATATGGTTCTCGCCGAGGACTCCGGCGATTTTACCGATCACGCCGGGTTCATCTTTGTACTCGGTGAAAAGATGGTAACCGGTCGGTTCCAGATACAGTTTATCGTAGTCGCCGAGCCGGGAAATCATCAGGTTGTTTTCCGCAATGGTGCCGCGGACGCTGGCGCGGCCGTGGGTCCCGATGGTGCTGACGTCCACCGTCATGGAATTGCCGTAGTTCTTGCTCTCATCGGTTTCGCGGTCAACATAGTCGATGCCGCGCGAGGAGAGGAACGATTTGGCGTCGGCGGCGTCCAGCGCCGGATCGAATTCGCGGGTGATCCCGGCGGTGATCGGAGCCATCATCCATTTGGCATACTGTTTGAGTTCGCCATAGAAACTTGTTTCGATGCGTTCCGGCGTTTTGCCCAGGGCGTTGAATGCCAGTCCGGAAAGGACGTAGGCGAGCTTCTGGTACTTGGCGTCGAGCCCGTCCGGAATTTCCTTGTTGACGACGCAGTTGGTAATGCCCTGTTCGTAATAAGCAATGGTCTGCTCGGCAGCCATGCGGGCGGCGGTGAAATTCGCTTCCTTCGTGTTGGCGCCGAGGTGCGGCAGCATGATATCGGCGATATCGGTCACCGTTTTGGGGCCGGCTTCGTCTTTCGGATAAACGTCGTTGCAGAAGATGATTTTCTTTTCGGCTTTGGCGGCGCGGAGGTCGTCTTCGTTGACGATTCCGGCGCGGGCGCAGTTCACCAGCACGGCGCCGGTCTTCATCAGTTTCAGGCGGGCGGCATTGACCATGCCCTTGGTTTCGGCCACTTCCGGCACGTGCAGAGACACGATATCGGCTTCCTTGAAAATGGTATCGACATCGGTCAGTTCAATGCCGAGCTGTTCGGCGTAAGAGGGCGAAATCATCGGGTCATAGCCGAGGACGCGCATTTCAAACCCGCCCAGGCGCTTGACCAGCAGACGGCCAATGTTGCCGAGCCCGATCACGCCGAGGGTTTTACCGGTGATTTCGGTACCGAGGAATTTTTTCTTTTCCCATTTGCCTTCACGAGTCGTGAGGTCGCCCTGAATCACATGGCGGCAGCCCGCCAGAACCATGGCGATGGCTTCTTCGGCCACGGCGTTGGCGTTGGCGCCGGGGGTGTTCATGACGTCGATGTTTTTGCGGCGCGCATATTTGGTATCGATGGTGTTGTAACCGGCACCGGCGCGGACCACCAGACGGAGCTCCGGCAGGGCGTCAATGATTTCCGGGGTGACTTTTTCACTGCGGACAATCATCACTTCGGTATCGGGATTGGCCTTGATCAGGTCTTCGATCGGGGTAACGTCGTCGAGCACCACGGTAAAACCTTTCTGGGTGAGCAGATCGGCGGCGAACTTATCGAGTTTTGTAGGGATCAATACTTTTTTCATAATCATTGTCCTCTAAATATTATGAATTGGATAAAAAATTATCTATAAGAGGAATAATTTAACATTATTTCCCAAAAAGTCAACCGGACATCCTGAATTTTATTATTTAAAAATTACCACCCGCGCCGTTTCATCCTTCCGCGCCGATCCGGTAGTGGCGGCGGTAATGCGACGGCGGCATGCCGGTGAATTTACGGAAAAATTTGCTGAAGTAGATCATATCGCTGAATTGCATCTGTTCGGCAATCTCCGCCACGTTCAAATTGGAATAGCGCAGATAATGGGCGGCAATCTGGGTCCGCTCCTCATCGATGATCGTCTTGGTCGATTTGCCGGTCAGTTTCCGGGTCATCACCCGCAAATGCCCGGCAGAAATCCCCAGCTTGTCCGCCAGAAACGCCACCGTGACCGGGGCGCCGCCGTGACGCGCGATTTCTTCGCGTATTTTGAACAGCAGCTCGCTCTCGTGCCGGTTCTGCGGTTTGACGAAGTAGTAATAACGCAAGACCGCAAAGAGCAGGTCTTCGATCATCTGCGGATACACGGCGTTGGACGAAATGGTGAACTGGCGGTTCCGCCCCCGCAGTTCCTCCGGGAAAAACGCTTCATAGAGGTTCTGGACCGCGGCAAGCACCCGGACCGTTTCCCGGTTGCCGCGTATGATTTCGACATAAAAATCTTCGCTGTCCGGAACATGCGGCAGCTCGAATTTAAAGGAAAACCCGTTATATTCCTGCGGCCCGTACTGCAACGAATGCTCGCAATGCGGGGGAATGACGGCAATATCCCCTTTGTTCAAGCTCCGGCGGCATCCGTTGAATTCGATTGCGGAAGTGCCGCTGCATCCCCCATCCGCTTGAAAAACTGGACGATATGCCCGGACTGGTCGATGGCGTCATCATTCACACCGCCAACTGGGAGCGCCATATTGAACAGGCCCGCCCGTTCATCGCCGCGGGCAAGGCCGTATTCATTGACAAACCGGTCATCGGCAATATTCACGATGCCGGAATCATACGCCAATGGCAGCGGGCGGGGCATCGAATCAGCGGCGGCTCCGCGCTGCGTTTCACCCGGGAAGTCCGGGAATGGCGGCTGGCTCCAACCGATATCCATACGGCGTACAGCGCGGTCGGCACCGATGAATTCAATTACGGCATTCACGGATATTCACTGTTATGCCAGGCCATGGGGCCGGGCGTCGCCTCCGCGCGCTATCTTGCCGCCTCGGGGCAGCGGCAAATCCTGCTGCAATGGCACGACGGACGCTGTGCATTCCTCAGCGTAGGGCAAACCGGTAGCCTGCCGTTCAACATCACGGCGGTCACTGCGTCGGATGTTCACCAGGCCCGGATCGATAACGCCGGGATTTACCACCATTTACTGCGGGCTCAACTTCCGTACCTGACCGGCGAAACGGACACGCCGCCAGTTGCCCCTGAATACCTGCTGGAACCGGAGCTGGCGGCCCTTGCGGCCAGGACATCCTGGCTGAACAACGGGCAAACCGTCCGCCTGGACGAACTGCTTCCGTCCACGCCCGGATATGACGGCGATGCGTTTGCCGAAGACTACAGGAATAAACGTTTCAAGAAAACAGGAGGTTCATCGTGAGAAAATTCACACTCATTGAATTGCTGGTCGTGATCGCGATCATCAGTATCATGTTTTTTGACAATTACAAGGGTTATTTTGCTTGTCATTAGCATATTACGTGAGCTTTTGATTGTATTTTGATTGCAAGTTCGAGAAAATATGTTCTTCCATAATTGACCTCAAATGTTCATAGTATATCACGACGATATCAACGAACGTTATATCGAAACATATTTATTCCCGGCTTATGATCAAGCCGACGCCGCGCATCGACTGTGGAGCCTATTCATCAATGGCGACGCCAAAGAACCGCCGGTAAAGTACGGTTTTGAAACCGTCACCGATCCGAATTACGGCGCAACTGTGGATTTCGTTTCCCTGATGGAAAAATCGGTTCAGAATTCTATTAATACTTCCGATGATGGTGTTGAACGTAAAATCGCTGTTTTTTCAAACTTATATGAAGCCCTCGAACAGTATCAGAAAGCAAATGCCGCCGCCAAAACCCAAAAGCAAACGCCGCCGGCGGATGCCGCTGAACAACTCAACAAATCCATCGAAATGGAAATTGATGATGACCGGCAGCCTCAAATTTCTTCCGTTTCCAGGCTAACCACCAACGTTTCAAAGAAAACGATAGAAAAATAATAACCGTATTATTTGGCATGGCCCACATAGTGACCATGCCAAATTTTTTAAACAAAGGAATTTTATGAATAGAGAAGAAATCATCAACATTATGCAGGACCGGCAAATCCTGCTGACAAAGAATTTGCTGAATGCCATCATCAAGATGTCCGATCAGGAACTCGCCGCCCGATGGACCGGAATTCAGAAGCTGCTCGAAGCCCATCGTCCCGGCAACCAACCCGGCTGGATGGGCAAGCATTTCGGCAACCCTACGACTTTGCATGCCGGTCAAAAGGAATTGAAACGGCAAGCTCAGGAGGAAACTCAACGACGGGCTTATCTCAGGAAAAAACAAGAAGAAGCCGAGCTTGAAGCAAGGCTGTCGGCAGAAAAAATGAAATTCTGGAATCGCTGCACTACCAAACGCCAATTGCTCGAAAAGCATCTTGCCCGAATGGATGAAGCCTTTCAGAATATGATCCGGAAAAACTTTCTGGCCAATAACTGCAACCTCGAAGCTCTATCGGACAAACAGGTCCTGCTCTGGTTCTGGTTCCTGATTCCCCCTTTTGAAAATTTAAGAGCGTCCCCGCCGGGCGAACAATACCTGATTGCCGCATGATTCCAAATGATGATGGTTTCTGTAGGATTATAATTGAAAAAATATTCCATGTGAAGTATATTATACACATAGGAAGCAGGAGTTGCGCCGTGTTGAATTTACCGAAAGATTTTAAAGATCTGCTGAAAATTCTCTCTGACAATGAAGTCCAGTACATGATTGTCGGCGGCTATGCGTTGTCCCTGTATGCCGCTCCACGGGCGACCGGAGATATCGATATTTTCGTCAAAGTCGATCAGGATAACGCCTCCAGAATCCTGAAATCCCTGAAGGAGTTCGGCTTCGGCGGCCTGGGCATTACCGAACAGGATTTGCTGACTCCGGAACAGGTCCTTCAATTGGGATATCCGCCGAACCGGATTGATATATTGACCGGTATCGAAGGGGTTTCCTGGGAAGAAGCATTCCCAAACCGCAAACACATCGTTCACGATGATTTGGTTCTGCCGGTGATCGGCAAAGACGACCTGATAAAAAATAAACTTTCGACCGGTCGGATAAAAGATATGGCGGATGTGGAAAAAATCCGTAAGGGTATTTCCGTCGAGGGAAAAAAGCCAACGCAAGGATTTGATCTATGATTGCCAAAGTTTATTCAAAGCATTCATTGAAAGAAGATACCGATCTTCTGGACATTGCCTATTGGAATGGCAAAACCCCGAAAGAACGCTGGAATGCGGTTCAAGCCTTGCGGGAACAGTTTTATGGACTGAACGACCGGGTTGAACGTGTCATAAGCATGCGCAAACTCCGCCAGAATCCGGAAGACGCCCTCCCGATGGAAGAATTTCGCCGCAAATATCCTTCAAATTGAAAGCTCTTGGCGTTAATTTCGACATCGACAGTACTCAAATTATTGACTGGAAAGCCAAAGAACTGACCTGCTGACCGTTCTGAATATCCCAATCACATTTGTTCCCATGCTCCAATGAAGCTTCGGGAGCTTTTTGTCGCCGGATAAATATTTCCATCCGAAAAAATTTTATGGTTTTACCCGGTGAGCTTCAGGAGTGAACTCACCGGGTTCAATTTTATTTATCACCAGCAGAACAAGGAGTTGTGAAATGCCAGGCATGTATGAAAGCTGGAGAATCAAGGAAAGTGATGTTGCCTTTGAGCCCAATCGTGATTACACTTGTGAAGAACGAGGAATTGTTCGGGCGGCTGAGCAACGCATATCGTTGAGGCGAGTTATGATTGATTACTTATATGAAATCTTGAATGGAGTATTCAAAAATGGCATACGTTGATATTGTTTTTCTTCACCGTTTCAACGAGAAGATAATCGAACTGAGTAGGGCTGACCGCGATCCGGAATCCGACTCCGGACGATGGCGGAGCGGCTTCTCCGCAAGAGGGTGATGCGGAGAATTCCGGAACGATTCTTGTGCTCCGGCGGACATCAAATATCCGACCGACTTGAACTTGGTTAACGATGCCCGCGAACTTTCGGAAGCAATCATCGACAAACCTGCAAAGCTTCCGGATGGCGCACGCCCGGGAGCTGCTCCTCAACCGTTATATGAGCGTCGGTGAAGTGGCGGCGCGCTGCGGGTATGAGGACGCCAATTATTTCACCCGCCTTTTCCATAAAATCCATCATTGTCCACCCGGTGAATACCGTATCATTGTAGAATCCCGGGACCCGGAGCGCATGATCCGGCTTTGACCGCACAACCCCATTTATCATAAAGGATAAAGCCATGAAACCGTTTGAAGTCCTGAATTTCGGGTCCCTGAACATCGACCATGTATACCGGGTGCCGCATTTCGTCCGTCCCGGCGAAACCCTGACCTGCAGCGGATACGCCGTTTTCGCCGGAGGCAAAGGGCTGAACCAATCCATCGCCCTCGCCCGCGCCGGGGTAACAACAGCCCATGCCGGTAAAATCGGCCCGGACGGCGAATTCCTGCTCCGCACGCTTCAGGAGAATGGCATCGATACCTCGTTTGTCCTGCGGGAGAACCTCGCCAGCGGCAACGCGATCATTCAGGTTGACCGGAACGGACAAAATGCCATCCTGCTGGACCCGGGCGCCAATCATGCCGTTTCCGAAACGGACATCCGTCATATCCTGCAACAAATTCCGCCGAAAACCGTTTTGATGCTGCAAAATGAAATTTCCCATATTCCGGCCTTGATCACCGAGGCGAAAAAACGCGGCCTGACCGTGGCCTTCAATCCCGCCCCGTGCGGCCCGGAAGTGACAGAGTACCCGCTGGATCAAGTTGATATACTCTTTGTCAATGAAATCGAAGGGGCGCAACTGGCCGGAACCGACGGCGATGAAACGCTGATCTGTGATCGCCTCGCCGCGCGTTACCCGAACAGTGAAATCGTAATGACGCTGGGCGGCGCGGGCGCCGTTTATGTGCGGGGAACGGAACGGCTTCGCGTTTCCTCGCCGGAGGTGAAGGTGGTGGACACCACCAGCGCGGGAGATACCTTTATCGGCTATTTCATCGCTTCACGGTTGAGGGGTTACGGAGTTCGCAAATGCATGGAATGTGCGGCTCTGGCCGGCAGTATCGCGGTCAGCCGCGCCGGGGCGGCGGCGTCGATCCCTGTCGCGGAAGAAATCTTCCGGACTTCATAGGTTTTCCGTTTTTTTACGGGGGGTAATATTGCATTCGGGAAAGTTTGCTGTATATTATATTAATGCAACCGGTTGCATTTTCAGTCATAAGGAGAAATGATATGCAGAAGTTTGAATTTGATGACTTGTTTAAAAGAGCGGAACTGTTCTGCCGCAGCCTGGAACAATATTATTTCAACGATACCCGCGAATTCGAAGCCGAATGCCGGGTAACGAAAGAACCGGTACCGGTTGCAGAACGCGCGCAAGGGGAATTCCGCAGGATCAAGCCCGACGAACAATGGGGCAAAGCCTGGGAAAGCGCATGGTTCCACCTCCGCGGCCAGGTGCCGGAGGAATGGCGCGGCAAGCCGCTGGCCGCCCGTATCGATGTCAGCGGCGAAATTCTGCTGTGCGACGCCGGAGGTGAACCGATTTGCGGACTGACAATCGGTTCCGCCCTGACCACCGAATCTTATATCAAAGACCTGTATTTCATTCCGGCCCCGGCCCAAGGCGGCGAAACGCTGGAGTTCTGGGCGGAGGGAGCCGCCAACGGCCTGTTCGGCATTCCCCTGACCGGATTTCTGGAAACCGGCAAACAGCCCGGCGTCTACAATGCCACGGTCAAAAGCCTGTACTTCGGGGTCTTCAATCACGATGTTTACCGGTTGCGCCGCGATATTATCGTATTATTGGCGCTGGCCCGGACGTACAATCATCAGCATTACCCCGCCAACCGGATCATCCGTACCATTTCCGATGCGATCAATATTTACAAAGCAAATCCGGCAAACGCCGCCGCCGCCCGGCGGGAACTGCTCAAATATTACGGCCTGCCGAAAGAAAGCGGCGCATTGACCGCCGTCGCCGTCGGACACGCCCATATCGACACCGGCTGGCTGTGGCCGGTCCGGGAAACCGTCCGCAAATGCGCACGGACGTTCAGCAGCCAGCTTGACCTGCTGGACCGCTACCCGGATTTTGTTTTCGGGGCGTCTCAGGCACAGCATTATGATTTCGTCCGCCGACACTACCCGTCGCTGTTTGAGAAGATCAGAAAACAAGTCAAGGCGGGGCGCTGGGAAGTCCAGGGAGCGATGTGGGTCGAAGCCGACGGCAATATCCCGAGCGGAGAATCGTTTGTACGGCAATGCCTCCACGGCAAGAATTTTTTCATGGACGAGTTCGGGGTGGACGTGAAAAACCTGTGGCTGCCGGACGTGTTCGGCTATTCGGCTGCCCTGCCCCAGATCATCCGAAAGTCCGGATGCGATTTCTTCGTCACGCAGAAAATGTCATGGAACAAAGTGAATACCTTCCCCCATAACACCTTCCGCTGGCGCGGCATAGACGGTTCGGAAGTCATCACCCATTTCCCTCCGGAAAATAATTACAACAGCGACCTCACCCCGACCATGCTGAACAACGGCGTCCGCAATTTTACCGAGAGCGATTACATGGATGAATTCCTGTCGCTATTCGGCATCGGCGACGGCGGCGGCGGCCCCAGCGAACTGCATATTGAACAGGGAATGCGGACATCGCGCCTGAACGGCTGTCCGCGGGTGAAGTTCGGCCGCGCCGATGAATTTCTGGAAAACCTGCGCAAGCACCACAACCGCCTGCCGGTGTGGGCGGGAGAATTGTATCTGGAAATGCATCGCGCCACACTGACCACCCAGGCACGGGTGAAAAAGGGCAACCGTTTCCTCGAAAACGCGCTGCGCAAAGTAGAGGCCGTCTATTCCGTCCTGCCCTTCGCACAATACCCGGCGGCGGAACTGGACAGCCTATGGAAAACCCTGCTGATCAATCAATTTCATGACATTCTGCCGGGTTCTTCGATCACGGAAGTTTATAATGTCACGCGCGCCGAACATACTGCCGCCCTTGAAAAATGCGCCGAACTGCTGGCCGCCGCCGGTCAAACGGCATTGCGCGAAGATTCGGACGCGGTGACGTATTTCAATCCCCTGTCCTGCGATTACAGCCGGGCTTTGACGCTGCCCTCCGGCTGGACCGGCGCCGACGGCACGATGGTGCAATTGGAAAAAGACGGCGCGGCGGTTGCACAACTTACCATCCCGGCGCTTTCCTCCACCACCCTGACCCGCGCGGCCAATGGAACCGTGGTTGAACCAATTCCGGGACTGACGCTGGAAAACGAACTGGTTTCCTATGAATTCGCCGCCAACGGCAGACTGCTGAACGCTTTTGACAAAGAAGCCGGGCGCGCCATCGCCGCCGACGGCAATGACTTCACCTTGTACGATGACCACCCGAACCAATACGACGCCTGGGATATTGAACATTATTACCGGGACATTCCGGTCGGCAAGCCCGTCGCCGGGCAAACGGAGAAGTTCACCGGGCCGGTCCGGCAGGAAATCCGCCTCGCCTTCCAGATCGGCAACTCGACGGTCCGCCAGCGAATTTATCTGGAGTCCGCCAGCAAACGGCTGGATTTCGTCACCGAAGTCGATTGGCGTGAATCGCACAAGATGTTGCGCGTGGCGTTCCCGGTGAACGTCGCCGCCGGTGAATCGACTGCCGACATTCAGTACGGCTACCTGAAGCGCCCGACTCACAGCAATACCAGTTGGGACATGGCGCGTTTCGAAGTGGCCGCCCACCGTTACGCCGACCTTTCCGACGCCGGTTACGGGGTCGCCCTGCTCAACGACTGCAAATACGGCTACCGGCTGAAAGACAACATTCTGGACCTCAACCTGCTGCGTTCGCCGAAATACCCGGACGACTCGGCGGATATCGGACACCATTCGTTCAGCTACAGTCTGCTGCCGCACCGCGGCACCTTGACCGAATCGTCCGTCATGGCCGAGGCGGCCGCGCTGAATATGCCACCGGTGGCGTGGGAGAACCGGAACGGGACCTTCCAACTGCCCTGCGCCCTGGCCGGCTCCGGCGTATCGCTGGAAGCCGTCAAGAAAGCGGAAAAATCCGACCACCTGATCCTGCGCCTTGTCGAAACCGACGGACGGGAATCCGCCGCCTCGCTGGCATTTCACAACCCGGTCTCGCTTGTCGAAACCGACCTGTTGGAATGGAACGAATGCGGCGAAGCCCAGTCCGGTACGGACTTCCAGCTCCGCTTCACTCCGTTCGAGATCAAAACGTTCAAGGTCAGCATGATATGACCACAACCATCCACGATATCGCCCGGGCCTGCGGTCTGAACGCCTCGACCGTGTCCCGGGCGCTGAACAGCGATCCCCGCATCCGGGAAAAAACCCGCGAGCGCATCCTGCAATGCGCCCGCGACATGAATTACCGCCCCAATTTGGCCGCCCGCAACCTGGCTTCAGGACGGACCAACTCCGTCTGGCTGATCCTGCCGCATGTATTCAGTCCGCTGGAACAGGCTCAAAGTACGCACTTGAGCCGTTTTGTCCGGGAAAAGGGATTGAATCTGCTGATTGCGATCTATGACGGCGAGCCGGACATTTACGAGCGGCTGCTCCGTCAACTGGAAATGAAGCTGGCCGACGGGGCATTCATCCTGCCGCCGTACCAGCGGACAGGACGGGGGGCCCCGGTCATCAAACGGCTGTACAGCAACCGTTTTCCGCTGATTTTCCTCGACCGCACGCCCGAACTGCCCGGCGTACCGTCCGTCACGATGGTGACGGACAACGCCACGGCGGTAAAGCGACTGGCGGACGCCTGCCTTGCCAAAGGCGCGGAAGCCCTGCTGCCTTGTTTCCCCGTCAGCAATTCCGCATCCCGGGAACGCCGCAACGGACTGAAAGGCTATCCCCGCATTCAAAAAATCACCACGGAAAAACGGGTGGCGATCCTCGCGTCCTCCTCGGAGGAAGTGCTTAACCGCCTTCCCGAACTCCGGCGAAAACATCCGGGCACGATATTTTCCGCCGGTGTATTCGACTATTGGCGCGAAGACCGGAATGAGCTGGAAAGTATTGCCGTCATATCCCAGAATTTCGAAAACATGGCCGCCAACGGCGTCGAAACCCTGATGAAAATGCTGAACGAACCGGAAGCCCCCCTTCCCCGGGAAATCCGTTCACCCGCAATGACACCGGAGTTTCTTGCCTGAGCCGCAAAACCGATATCAAACCTGATCGCGGCTATGCGCCTCCCCGCAATTGACCGTCGTGAGCAGTTCGTCCGTTCCTTTGGCGGAAAGAGCGGGATCGTCCGGCACGATTTCATTGCCGGAGAATTCGACCGCCGCAGTGGAAACCGCATAAACCGCAGGCAAGGCGAAAAGCAGGAACTGATTGTCCCGGATGGCAATTTCGCCGTGATAGCGGAAATCCGGCAACAGGCGGGGAATTTCCGGCTCGATGACAATGAGTGCACGCCGGGCGGCAGCCGTCATGAAATTGCAATGGTCAAAGACATTGTTCCGAATCAACAGCCGTTCCACCGGGCCCGATTCAAACCAGAAGTTGGCATCGCCCGCAACGCAAATCACCGCACCGGCCGTGTGGAAATAGTTGTTCTCGATCACCGCTTTTTTCACGCCGGACACCAGTATGCCGCGCGGTTTGCTCCAGCGCATGGTACAGCTCCGGATCACCACTTCTTCGGGAACCGCGGACAGGTTGCGGGCGGCGTTTCCGTCCTTCACGCCCGCTGGCGTCGCGCCGGTAAATTCAACGCTGGAAATTTGTTCGGTCAAGCGGCGGATGTTTTTTACGACCGCGTTGCCGAGTGCTTGCAGAGTGTCGGTGTCGATGAATTCGAGGGTTTCCCCGGCGCGCGCCGCTTCAAGCCCGAACTGCTGGTAATGCCGGGCCGCCAGAAACAGAAACGGCATGCCCACGTCGCGCCTACGGAACGCCCGGTAAATGCCGTGGATATTGATTGCGTCGTCCCATTGATTTTCCAGCAGGCCGTTTTCGATGGTGATGCGCCCCCGGCAATCCGCCAGATGAACAGCGTCATCCGAAGCCGACACCAGACGGCGGAAACAGGGCGAAGGCGTCACCTTGAATCCATCCAGGTGGAATTCCTCCGAGTTCCGGGCCAGAAATGCCATGCCGCCGCAATGGTGAACCGTAACCTCCCGGACTGTCATCCGCAAACAACGGTCCGTCACCAATCCGGGGTTAACATGACGATTTTTTTGACGCCGCTGTCGTTGTTGGAAAACCAGCGATATTTTTCAACCGTACCCTCCGCATAAAAATGATACTCCCCGGAAGGAAAAAATACCCCCTTCGCCTGTTTGCGGACTGCTTCCGCCAACGCCGCGTTCCAGGCGATCGTGGAATTTGACTGCGTATCGGTCGTTTCGATTTGAATATACATTTACGATGCTTCGATTATTCTCATTCCGAATAAAAACGTATGGCACTCTCGCCCGGGCGGCAGGGAACCGCCAGGGATTTTCCGGTTTCAAGCGGCTGACCGGAAAGCTCGAAAAACTTCATGGGGCGGTCGAAACGCACCTCGATTTCATCCGTCAGGCGATGTACCGCGATAACGCCATGTCCCGCATATACGGCATTGCCGGGACGGGCGGGCGGTGTGATCCCGGCTTCGACGGCGGCGTTATAAAGCAATTCCGGAGAGATACCGCCATTCTGGGCGCTGAAGATCAGGGTGCCCTTCTGCGGATGGCGCTTCACGCCCAGCGCAGGCAGTTTTTTCTGCTGCCAGCGACCGAGAATTTTGGCATCCGGGTCATCGATGGAATTCCAAACCGCCATCTCCGGACAAATCAGACGGGTTCCCCGAATCTCCGGCCCGCGTCCGCCAAGGCGTCCGGATACGTTTTGCAGCAAGGGATCGTCGCCGCCGGTTTCCGTCAGGTCATAAAGCGGCGAGAGATATTCCCGGACCTTCATGCCGAGCCGAGCCATCACCTCCACGCTTCCGCTGAAATCCCGGCTGCTGAACCCGGCCTCTCCGACGATGAGGAGCACTTTGCCGGGGCGTTGCGCCTTTTCCCGCAACGCCTCCAGTTGAGCGGCGGTAATGGTGAGCGGTGAATAAACCACGTACAGCCGGTAGTCCGGCAGATTCGGGTCCGCAATATCCTGCAGGTAATAGATGTCCGGCGTCAAACCGCTGACCTGCCAGGTCTTATGGGAAAGTGAGCCGGAAGCGGTTTCGCTGAAAAACCGGGATTTTTCATCCAGGAAAAAAGCGACTTGCGTATTTGGAGCTTTCAGCTCGCCCGACGTGGTTTTCCGGGCCATGACGCCCGTCTCTTCAATAACGTTCAACGCCTCGGGATCGTTGTACCAACTGCCGAACATATCATAGTAATAAAACCCATACCCTCCGCAGGCAAACACCGACCCCGCATCCCGGAGAACCTGATTGCGGAATTCCTCCGGCGAACCGGGTTCCGCCGTATAATTCCAGAAACCGAGCTTCTGCGAGCGCCAGGTCCGGTGATCCAGCTCCTGTACATAAAGGGCATTGCGGAGATTCAGCGCCGCAATACAGAAGTTGGCCGAAGCGCCCGGATATCCCGTCAGCCGCGGCGGCGCGTAGTTGCTGACCATGGAGATGATATTGACATTGCCGTCTTTCAACAATTCGTCGATGGAGAGCCGCCCGGTCTGGCACCAGATGCCGCTGCTGTACCAACTCTGGATGACGCAGCGCCTGCCGAAAGCGGTTTTCAAGGTTTCCCCGAAACGGTTCAGCATCCTGGCGGTGGATACCGATATGAATTCGCGGCAATCGGCCACCTGACGATTCAGCCCGTCCTGCCCGTTGAACAGCCGCTTGGAACGGTATTGTTCGACCGTGGGGTTGGCGGCCGTATCCAGGGTAACGGTGGGGCTTCCCCATGCTTTCTGCAGAGATGCGTCTGTTGCATAGCGTTCGCGCAGCCATTTCCGAAGCGCGCGGCGATGCGAGGGCGAATAATCCATATGTCCTTGCACATCGCTGTATTGCCACTGTACAAACTGTCCGTCATGCCCACCCGCCAGGGTAAAACCGATAACGATATTGCCGGCAGGGCTGTTTTTCAGAAAATCCGCCAGAGAACGCAGCCCCGCCAGGATATATTGCTGGTACTCCTCGGATGAATAAGATTGAGCCCAATAAGTCTGCTGCTGCTTATCAACCTGATCGCCGAACCCTTGAAATCCGGTGTGGCGGGCGATCCCGCGCCGACCGGCTTCGTCTCGAAAAATACTGTCGGGATTTTTCGCCAGCCAATCGTTGTCGGCGTTGCAGTCAACCGTTACAACGACCCGTGCATTCGGATTTTCGGCATAAATGCGCAGCAGGTTTGCTTCCAGGCGGGAAAAATCGAATTTGCCACCGCCAAGATGCGTTTCCTTGTCCCAGGGCACTCCGCGGTACAGAATGGAGCCCCGGTTGAATGTATTGACCATATTGATTCCGGCGGCGGCGAATTTACTGAAATCCGCCTCGCCCCGGTAAGCCGCATATGGCGTGACCTCGCCGTTGACCATCAGCACCGGCCTTCCGCCCCGGCGTTCCACCCAGGCTTCCAACGGAGTAAGCTCGCGCAGTTTTTGCAGCGTTTCCTCCCTCGGGGCTTCCTGATCGGGCGGCGAATAAATGCCCTTGTAGAGTTCCGGCTTGAGATAAGGTTTGATCTCCGGTTCCGCCAACTGAAGCTCGACCGGATTCCCGGCGATTACGGCCTGCAGTCGAACATATTTCCCCCTGCTTCCCGCGTTAATGACCACGGAAGCGGTCTGTTCAACGCCGGTCAGGAACTTGAGCTGGAGGCGCTGGAGCGATTCATTGAAGCATCCCAGCTCCGCGTTATTTCCGTCCAGCAATACCGCCTGAAAAGCGACCAACGCACCGTGAACCGCCGAATTAAGACGGTATTTGAAAACGGCTTCGTACTCTTTCCCCGATTCGACTTCAACTGACGGATAGGATATGACGGACACTCCGGCGGCGTTGCTTTTCCGAACGATGTCCCGGTCCAACTCCGCCTTGCTGCCGTCCTGATTCCGCAACTCCGGCGCTCCGTGCAGAAGCGCGGCAAACAAACAGATCAACAGGAGAACGTTTTTCATTTTTCAGGATTCCAGTAAATATTGGTTTCGGTTTCATAGGGACCGGCAAAATAACGGGTGATTTTGGCACTGTGTCCGTCAAGGTAGGTGATGTTGATGTCGCCGTCCTCAAGTCCGGCGGTATTATGCCGCGGGTGCATGCGGTAAGTGCTTCCGCCATCACGAATGCCGAGGGTGCCGCGATATCTGCCGTCCGAAGCGTCGATGACGGTTGAACGGGCATCGGCCAGCAGAAATTTAGCGGAAGGATTTCTGGTTTGACTCAGCTTCAACGTCGGCAAACCGGGCATGGTTGAGGAGTCCGAAACCCCTCCGCGTCCGTTGTTGCTACCGATCCAATGATAGCTGTAGCCGTATTCAATGTATTGATAGGTATATGCCCAGGCGGGCTGGGTCGTACAGCTTTCCGCCGATCCCGGGGCGAAACGCCGGGTCAGCCCCTGCGCGGACGGACAGAAAAAGACTTTATTATCCGTGCAGTATTTCTCCTTATTCAATCCATAGGCCCAGTTCCAGACAGCCAGGCCGGTCTGGAAATACGGCGGAAAATAATCCGCACTGTCCGAAACATAATTATGGAGGAAAAGCCCGATCTGGCGCAGGTTCGACGTACACTGCGAAGCTCTGGCACTCTCTCTGGCCCTGTTCAGCGCGGGCAGAAGCATCGCCGCCAATATCGCAATAATCGCTATTACGACAAGCAATTCAATAAGTGTAAAAATCTTCTTCATTCAACGGTCTCCTGTTTTTGATTGATATTGGCCCAGCGGCAATAATTCCGCAATAATCCGGCGGCGGCCGGGTAACATGAATTCGAGCTGAGAAAATGCGAAAAATCGGGTGCGCCGATGAAATAATGGAAAAATGTCGATTTTTTTTTTAAATATG
>ENA-UOOH01000556-UOOH01000556.1-fermentation-metagenome-genome-assembly--contig:-NODE-556-length-41857-cov-5.010095_pt1 | contig 41857 bp, 25 predicted proteins | sample MGYA00245778_ERZ724025 | MGnify/ENA primary metagenome ERZ724025 (study PRJEB28704, sample SAMN03018313) | fermentation metagenome | biome: anthropogenic terrestrial biome; feature: soil; material...
TTAATCGAGTTAATCGAGTTAATCGAGTTAATCGAGTTAATCGAGTTAATCGAGAGAATCGGGGAAGGGAGGGAAGGGAGGGAAGCAGGGGATTATGCGTGAACAAAACGTCTACAAACCCGTCACCGGCCCAACTCTCGACCTGGCATACTCCCACAGCCACAACCGATCTCCGCCCTCTTTCCCAGGTGTCATCGGGAGGGCGCAGTGGTTAAACAAAGCCCCATTTGTGGGTGACGCGGAAGTCGTTGTCGAAGGCGACCATGCGTGCGGGCTGATTGAGTTGGATGGCGCCTATTTCCGGCAGTTGGAGCAATTCGGAGGGGACGGTTGTCACGCTGTTCCAGAGTTGAAAGAGCGGTTCGGAGGTGAGGGCCTGCATATTGCGGATGACATCGAAGATGAGGCGGTTGGAGCCGATCAAGGTGCCTGATTGGGTATAGCGGACCCCGTTGGTTCCGGATTCGACGGTGTGGCCGAAATAGTGGTAGTTGCCGTAGTTGAGGCCTGCTGAGATGACCGCGTCGGTGATGAGGATGCGGCGAGCCGGGGAGAGAGTGGTGGAACAGAGCTGCAGCATTTCGGGTGTGACATGGACCCGGTCACCGTTGAGTTCGAAGTAGACCTCCTTTTCGAGAAACGGGAGTGCGGCCATACCGATGTCTTTGTGTGAGAGGCCGGACATTGCGTTGAAGAGGTGGGTCGTGTTGAAGGGTCCGCCGTCGAGGGCGGCCACGGACTCTGCGGCGCTGGCGAGGGAGTGTCCGAGGCAGGGGATGACGCCGTGCCGGCGCAGGATGGGCACGAGCTGCGCAGTGCCGGGGATTTCCGGGGCGAAGGTCATCATACGGACGTGGCCACGGCCCATTTCGAGGATCTGCTCGAGGCGTTCCGGATTGGGTGGCTCGATCATCTCCGGCTGGATGCCGCCGCGTTTTTTGGGGTTGATGAACGGGCCTTCGAGGTAGATCCCGGGGACAAACCGGCGCAGCCACGGTTTTGCATCGAGTTCGGCGGCGATGCGTCGGAGCGGCGGTTCGGAGAAGGCGAGGGTTGGCATGACCCAGCCGATGCCGCGGTCGAGGAGGAAGCGGACCCCATTCTCGAGGATATCGGGGGTATCGGTTTCGAAGCCGAACGTGCCGGCGCCGTGGATATGGATTTCGATCGGAGCTGCTGCGAGCCATTGCCCGGCGAGGTCGACGGTCGGGAGGGGCGGGGTTTCGGTGGAGGCGTTGGGCGGGCCGATAGAGGTGATGATCCCCTGATCGACGATCACTTCGGCACCTTGGATCTCACGGTCTTGCTGAAGGAGGCGGGCATTGATGATACGGCAGGAGTCGGCCATGGGGGTCCTCATTGCTTGGGCTGGCTAAGCGATTGACTGGGGGTTGGCGAACCGGGTCATGATTTGCTCGAGGTAGAGTTGATCGACGGCATCGAACGCGGCGGGTTGGGTGCTATCGACATCGAAGACGGCGATCAGGCGGTGGTGCGTGTCGAAGACGGGCACGACGATCTCGCTTTGGGAGCTTGGGTCGCACGCGATGTGTCCGGGAAAGGCGTGGGTATCGGGGACGATCACGGTCTGTTCCGTGGAGGCGCAGGCGCCGCAGACGCCCTGATCGAACCGGATCCGCAGGCAGCCGAGGGTGCCCTGGTAGGGGCCGATGACGAGGGTTCGGGGGGCGGCATGCCGGTAGAAACCGGTCCAGAAAAAATGTGGAAGACGGTGATGGAGGATGCAGGCGATGGTGGCCATCTGTGCGGTCAGATCGCTCTCGCCTGAGAGGACGGCATGGATCTCGCGAGTGGCTGCCTCATACGCCTGATTCTTGGTTTGCGGTGAGGGGTTCATGGACAGGGATGGGTTGGTGGTGGTTGGCGAGTGCGGCTGCGATCCATGTATCGCTGACCAACTGTGTGACATGGTAGACCAGGATGGGGAGGCTGGCGAGACCGAGTTGTGGGAAGTATTGGCTGGCGACGAAGAGGCCGACAGGGAGTGTCTTTTGGCTGCCGCTGAAGGCGACGGCGATGGTGGCTTCACGTGAGAACCTGAAAAGGTTCCGCCCGCTGAACCAGCCGAGGCTCCAGGTGATCAGGTGGATGCCGAGGCAGGTCGCCACAAGGGTCAGGAGGAGGCCCATCGGGAGGGGGGTGGTTCGAAAGCGCTCGCCTGCCTTGACCGCTGCGCTGAGGACCACCAGGAGGATGAGGCAGCGGTTGAGGACGGCGATCGGTGTTTTCCAGCGATCGGCGAGGTCGGAAGCCGGTTGGTTCCGGCGAAGCGCTTGGCCGAGTCCGACGGGGAACGCGATGACGACGAACATGTTGCGGACCATGGGTCCGAGTTCGAGCTGAACGTCGGTTCCGGTGGTTCCGGCGACCCACGCGCTGGTGACGACGAAGCAGAGGAGATTACTGGAGAGGGTGACCAGGAGGGCGATGGCCTCTTGGCCCCTGGCGAGGCGGGTCCAGATGACGGCGGAGGCTAGGGTGCAGGGCACCGCGCCGGCGATGAGGAGTCCGACAGCGAGATCGGTATGATGGTGAAAGAGGGTTCTCGCAGCCAGGAGGGCGAGTCCGGGGACGACGGAATAGCCGAGTAGGAGTGCCCAGAGGACGGGTGTGGGGGTGCGCAGGGCGGAGGTGATGGCGGAGCTCGGCATGGAGACAGCGGTGAAGAACATGACCAGGATGATCATCAAGCGCAGGGGAAACTGCTCCATTGGACTTGCGACGGCGGGTGCGAGTGTGACACCGAGGAGGAGGACGCCGAGGATGGCGAGGATGAACCAATGTTTGACGAGGAACTTCTGCATGATGCGGGAGTGTACCTGATCGCGATGGCCGGGGCAAAGGTCCTGCCTGCGGCCGGACGCCTCGAGCAGGAGGCCGGCTGTGGGTGTGGCGGTGGCGTTGTGATAGAGGACGCTTGGCGTGCTGGTGAGGGGAGGGTGGACGTTGTGGACGTTGTGGACGTTGTGGACGTTGTGGACAGGCAATCCGACCTCTGACCCTCGCACTTGGGCCTGATGCCCAAGTGCCGCGGCAGGCCTAGTCGTGACGCGGCAAGATTCTTCCGTTGATCATGGAAATCCTAGAGCCTATTGTAGCGGATCGGATGATGGATCAAGTAGCGAGAACCAAACCGTATTCCATTGCTGAGGGTTAGTTCGGACAGGGATGGTCGGCGGTCGGCGAGGGAAATTGGCATGAGGATAGACAGAGTACGTTTTGGCCGCTTTGGCGTGGCATGTTTGCTTCTGATCGCGGGCATGGCGGGGGCGGTTATGGGGCAGGATAGCTACACGGCGGACCCGGCTGGGCCACGGCCCTTTATTCCTCCGCCGCAGGAGGAAAAACCGGACAAGGGTGCACCGTTGGGGGAGGATCCGGCGGAGTATATCCCGGTGGACGGCCCGCTGGAGGGGATCCTTGGTGATGGTGTTGCCGCGCAAGTGAACGACCGGGTGATTACCATTTCCGAGTTGAACACGGTTTTGCAGGTCGAGATTGAGCGCTTACGCCGGGCGTATTCGGGGCAGGAATTGCGTGCCCGCATCGAGGAGTCGCAGCGGGACGCCTTGGATCAGATGATCGAGAAGCGTTTGATCATCGACTACTTCCACCAGCAAGAGTTCGGGATGCCGGCGGAGTACGTGGAGAGCGAGGTCGCCAAGGAGGTGGTCCGGCTGTTCGGTGGCGATCGCATGGCGTTCCTTCGGGCGTTGCGCAATGACGGCATGACGTACGGTGAATTCCGGGAGAATGTGGAGGAACGTTTGATCGTGCAGGTGATGCGCTCCCGCATTGTGCGTGAAGTGACGATTCCCCCGGGCCAGGTGATCCGATATTACGAGGATCACAAGGAGGATTTCAAGCAGGCGCCCCAGGTGAAGCTCTGGTTGATACTGATCGAGGGCGAGGAGGACAGCCCGCAGCGTGCGGCGGCCAAGCAGCGTGCGGAAGAGATTGTCGAGCGGCTGAGCGCCGGGGAAGCGTTTCAAGATCTTGCGCGGGAGTATTCCTCGGGTGCGTTTCGAGACAAGGGCGGTGACTGGGACTGGGTGGAAAAGGGGACGCTTTTACGTTCGGACCTCGAGGAGGTGGCTTTCTCGCTCCAGCCGGGGCAATACTCGGAGGTCATTCCCACGGAATCGGGATTTTATATCCTTCGGGTAGAGGATCGCAAGGAGGCCGGCTATCTTCCGCTCTCCGAGGTTCGACTCCAGATCCAGAAGCGCCTGGAGGATGCGGAGAAGACGAAGCGCTACCGGGATTGGATCGAGAAGCTCCGGCAGAATGCCTATGTAAAGGTGTACGACTGATTTTATGAAGACGATTGGGATTTCATTCGGGGATGTGGCTGGAATCGGACCCGAGGTCGCGCTCAAGGCGATTGTGCATGCGCGTGTACCGGAGCAGGGGATTCGGTATGTGCTACTTGGGGAGGAGCGCTATTTCCAGCGGCTCTGTGAGGCGATCGGCGAGGAGTTGGCGCTACCGGTCATTCACTCGAGAAAGGAGCTTGAGGAGCGGGATGACTATGCCCTTTTGCTGGACACGAGTGGACTGGATCTATCGGACGTGGCGTTCGGCCGGGTGAGTGCGCTGGCGGGGCAGGCGGCGTTGCACTGGATCGAAGAGGGGGTTGCCCTCTGTATGGACGGTGCTCTGGATGCGCTGGTGACGGCACCGGTCAACAAAGAGGGCCTTGCGCTTGCCGGCTGCAAGCATGCAGGGCACACGGGGCTTTTGGCGGAGCTGACGGCTGCGAAGTCGCATGTGATGCTGCTGGTTGGCGGACCGCTGCGCGTGGCCTTGGTCACGACGCACATACCGTTGCGCGCGGTTGCGGACGCGATCACGCGGGAGCGGATCCTGGAGGTCATTGCGCTGACGAGCCAATGGTTGAAGCGGATTGGGATTCAGAACCCGGTGCTTGCGGTGGCCGGCCTGAACCCGCATGCCGGAGAGAACGGGTGTATGGGCTCGGAGGAGCTCGAGGTGATTGGGCCGGCGGTGCAGCAGGCGGTGGAGGTCGGGCTCTCGGTGATCGGGCCGTTGCCGCCTGACACGATCTTCTACCGCGCCTTGAATGAGAATTGGGACGCCGTGGTCTGCATGTATCACGACCAGGGGTTGGGACCGTTGAAGATGTTGGCCTTTGACCAGGGCGTGAACGTGACGCTCGGGCTACCGATCATCCGGACGTCCCCCGACCACGGAACCGCGTATGATATTGCGGGTCAGGGGGTAGCTTCCCCGGACAGCATGGTGGAGGCGATCAACCTGGCTTGCCGGGTGGCGGGTGTGGCATCGGAGTGAGTGGGCGGGGTTTGAACGAGACCGGGCGACGGGGAGGTACTGAATGAGCGAACCGGCTTTTTTGGCGCGTACCCCGTCGGAGGTGCGCCGCGCCATGGCGGCGCTGGAGCTGCGACCGAGCCGGAAGCTGGGGCAGAATTTCCTGATTGACCCTAGCATGGCGCGTGCCATGGTGGCGGATCTACCCCTGCGGCCGGGCGAGTCTGTGTTGGAGATCGGACCGGGCCTGGGCGCATTGACCGCGGCGTTGTTGGATCATCCTGCGCAACCGTGTGTGTTCGGCGTGGAGAAAGACTTACGCATGGCCGCCTGGCTCGGGGAGGTCGCGCAGGAATTGCCTGCCGGGCGGCTGTCGATTCTGACTGCTGATTTTCTGCGCATCGATCGCGATGCGCTCGCCCCGCTGCGATCGGCGATGGACGGTGAGGGCCTGGTTGTGCTTGGGAACCTGCCGTATTCGGTCTCCACCCCGATCATCATGCACCTGACAGAGCTTTTGGAGGCGCGCATCCGTTTGGGGCAGTTTCTATTACAATTAGAGATGGCGCAGCGGCTGGCGGCGGTACCGGGGAATTCACAGTTTGGGGCGCCGACGGCACGGCTCGGCCTGATGTTCGAGCTGGCGTTGACGCGCAGGGTGCCGCGCAACGTGTTCTATCCGCGTCCCGACATCGAATCGGCGGTGGTCCGCTTGCGCCCGTTGCCGGAGGAGATGCGGCATTCGCCTGCCTCCCCGGAATGGGCATTGGCGCAGCAGTTGATCCGAGCGGGGTTCAGCCAGCGGCGAAAGAAGGTGGCCGGTCTCTGTTCGGCGGCGCTGAAGCGGCCGGTTGCCGAGATCGAATCGGGGTTGGAGCGGGTGGGGCTGCCTGTGGATGTGCGGGCGGAGCGGATCGGCTCCGCGCAATGGATGGCGCTGGCGGCTGCGCTTTCAGCTTCGAAGGTGTAGGCTGCTGGACCGGCGAACTGGGTGGAACTCGGAACCGCGATGCGGGCAGGGAGGGTTGATAAAGTATGGCGACCGAACCGTTGATGATCTGCAGTGAGAACGGCGCGATCGGGCTGGAGGCAGGGCTACGGGTGCTGCGCGCAGGCGGGCGTGCCTTGGACGCGCTGGAGGCGGCCGCGTTACCGGTGGAATTGAATCGTCAGGACCGGACGGTGGGGATTGGTGGGGTTCCCAATCTCTTAAAGCAGGTCCAACTGGACGCCGGGATCATGGATGGCGCGACCTTATCGGTGGGAGCGGTGGCGGCCTTGGAAGGGTACCTGGAGCCGGTGCGCGTGGCGCGCAAGGTACTGGAGCTGTTGCCCCACTCCCTGTTGGTCGGACCGGGGGCGGCACGGTTTGCGCAGGAGCATGGGTTCGAGCAGGCGGAGCACCTGACGGCGGAGGCGGAGGCGCAGTGGCGGGCACGGCTGCAGGAGCGGGGTGTCTGGCCGGTGGATGAAGATCATCTGACCGAGTGTTGCCGGCGGGCGCTGCGTGAGGAGCGCTGGGGTGGGACGGTCAATTTCATTGCATTGGATCGCGCGGGCGATCTCGCCGCTTGTGTGAGCACCAGCGGCATCGGTTGGAAATATCCGGGGCGGGTAGGGGATTCGCCGCAGGCAGGTGCTGGGTTTTACGCGGACAACCGATGCGGAGCTGCCTGTTGCACCGGCCGCGGCGAGTTGGCGATCCAGGGGGGGACCGCGCTTCGTACGGTGATCCATCTGGAGCAGGGGTTGGCTCCGCTGGAGGCGGGGACACGGGCGATGCAATTTCTCCGGCGGGTACGTGACGGCTGGGGAGGCGGCATGAACCTGTTGGTCTTGGATCGTACGGGACGGCATGCGGGTTTCAGCAGCGTGACGGGTCGTAAATACGCGTATCAGAGCATTTCGATGGATGAGTATGCCATGGAAGAGCGGACCTGTGTGGAGATCGGCCAAGAGGAGACCCAGGAGCGATATCCCTTTTAGCCTTGTCACCCTCATCCCGTCTGGCGGATACACGAGGTCTGGACGAACGTAACCGGTGCACTGCTGAGTCGCGACAGCGCAGCGGGAATCGCAATCGAGGAGCGCTATGTGGCTCGGGATTCCGAGTCCGGACCAGGGAGACCTACCAATGTTTGAAAGTGGCTCGATGGCAAAGAGGATTTGGGTATCCTCAGCAATGTGGGTGGTCTTCCTGGCGGCGGGGCATGGCCTGACGATTTCGGAAATCATGTATCATCCGATGGCGTTGCCGGGGGACGATGCTGTGGGCGGGGAGGCGCTCGAGTATCTCGAGCTGTACAACCCCGGTCCCGAGACGGAGGACCTCACCGGCTATGCGATCGGCGGCGGGGTGAGCTTTGCGTTTCCCGCGGGGACGTTGTTGGGGCCCGAGCAATGTCTACTGATCGCCAAGAGTCCTGATGCCCTCAATACCTTCTATCAGTTTCTGGGGGTCGACTTTGGGGACGCAGCGGTCTTCGGTCCCTGGCTCGGGAGCCTGGCGAACAACGGTGAGGTGTTGGAGGTCTATGTCGAGGGTGGCGGCCGATTGCTCCAGATGGAGTATGACGATCGTCGGCCGTGGCCGGTCGCAGCCGACGGCACGGGACACTCGCTCGAGTTGCTCAATCCGTTTGCAGACCTGAACGCGCCGGAGAATTGGGATATCAGCGATCTGATCGGCGGCACCCCGGGCGTGCCGGGGGGATTCTCGCGCCCATCCGCGCCGGGCCCCAGCCTTTCGATGGAAGCCTGGACCGAACTCGGTTTTGACGATCGTGACTGGTTCCTTGGCTCGATGCCATTGGGGATGGATCCAATGGGGCCGTATCCCATTGCGACGGAGCTGGGCGACATGCTCTTTCTCTATACAACCGTGTATGTCCGCCTGCCGTTTTCGGTCTCAACGCAGGACGGATGGAGCGGTTTGGAGCTGGGTGTCTTCTATGACGACGCCTTCATCGCCTACCTCAACGGGCAGGAGGTCATGCGCTCGACTACGGTCCGTGAGAGTCCGGGTATTGCGGTGCCGCATAACGGGACCAGCCTGAACTTACTGCCAGAGCTCGCCGACTACGCGGAGTTCGATATCACGGAGCACATGGACAAGCTCCGAGTTGGTGAGAATGTATTGGCGATTCAGGGGGTCAATACGGGGATTTCGAGCAACGACTTCATCCTGGCTGCGCGCCTGCGGGGATGGCGCGCGGATGGGCCGGTGGAATTCGTGCCTGAGGGCGCCCACGCCGCCTATTTCAAGGGGATTCGTGAGCCGACCGACCTTGGAGCGGTATCGGCTTTGAACCATCGAATGGGCAGGAAGAAATGGCCCGAGGTCGTGATCAACGAATTGATGTCGGCGGCGACCGGGGGCACTTCGGGCGACTGGCTGGAGCTGTACAATCGAGGGACGCGGAGCGTTGAGATCGGCGGACTCTGGATCAGCGACGACCGGGATCAATTGGTCGAAGGTACCGCCTTCCAAATCCCGTTTGGGACGGTGCTTGAACCGGGTGCCCACATCCAATTCGACCGTGAGCAACTGCAGTTTGGGCTGAGCTCGTTAGGAGAGCGGGTCTTTTTGACATCCGCGGACGGCTCGCGGGTGTTGGACGCGGTCCGATTCGATGAGCAGCTCCTGCTGGATCACAGTTTCGGCCACTATCCCGACGGGGCGGAGGAGTGGGTGACCATGAGTCAACCCTCACCGGGCGGTGCGGCCGTGTTCTCGTTCGAGGGCGGTGTGATCATCAATGAGATCATGTATCACCCGATTTCGGATCTGCCGGAGGATGAGTATCTCGAGTTGTACAACCGGACTGACGCGGCGATCGATCTGAGCGGCTGGAGTTTGAGCAAGGGGATTTCGTTTGAGTTCCCGCAGGGCACGCTCATACCGCCGGGGGAATGGCTGGTGGTGGCCAAGGATCCGACATGGATCGCAGCGCGTTATGGGATCGGCAACGTGATCGGTCCCTTCAGCGGCCAGCTTTCGAACAGTGGCGAATGGATCCGGCTTGTGGATGCCTTGGGCAACCGGGTGGATGAGGTCAGGTATTACGACGGCGGAGATTGGCCCAAGGTCGCGGACGGTGGTGGTTCGAGTTTGGAGCGGATAGATCCACGGGATCCGGCGACGAGCGCCCCTGCATGGGCGGCGAGCGATGAATCGACCAAATCCGAATGGATTACGTTTTCCCACACATCGACGCTCACGCGATGGTGGGAGGCGTTTGAGAATGAGCTGCACCTGTTGGTGACCGGGCGGGCGGAGATGCTGTTGGACGAGCTGAGCATGCGTTTGAGCAGCGTGGAGATCCTCCCGAACGGTTCGTTTGAGGACGGCGTGAACGGGTGGAAGATCGAGGGCACGCTGATTGACAGTTATGTAACGGCGGCGGAGAGCACGGACGGTGTCCACGCCTTGCGTCTGGTCTCTTCCGGCCGTGGGGATACTGCGTGCAATCGGATGGAAGCGGAGACCACCAGGGTTTTAAAGCAAGGAGCGACTTACACGATCAGCGGGAAGGCCCGTTGGCTCAGTGGCGACCCGATCCTCATGGTGCGCACGCATGCACAGGGGATTGCCTTTACGGTCGACCTGCCGGTGCCGGAGCGGCTGGGGACGCCTGGGGCCGGCAACAGTGCCTGGCGGGCGAATCGTGGACCGACGATCACCGATGTGATGCACCGGCCGGCGGTCCCTGTTCCGGGCGAGCCGGTGTTGGTGACCGCGCGGGTCGAGGATGTGGACGACCTGGATTCGGTGCAACTGCTCTACCGGCTGGACGGTGTGGATCCGGATTTCCTTGCGCCGGTGCGGATGGTTCCGACGGGTGATCCTGCGGCGGGCATCTTCACCGGTTACATCCGGGGGCAGGCCAAGGACCGACTGGTCGCCTTTCGGGTGGTCGCGGTGGATGGCGCGGGTGCGACCGCGAGCTATCCGCCCGAGGGCGCTGGGTGGGACTGTCTCTACTGGGTCGGAGGGCAGCAGGCCTCGCAGTTCGGGCGCTATCGGCTGCTGTTACCGCAAGCGACGACCCAGGAACTGCAGGCGCGCCCGGCCATGAGCAATCATCTCCTGCCGTGCGCATTCGTGCACAACGACTACGAGGTCTACTACAACTGCGGCTTCCGCTTACGGGGCAGTCCCTTCACCCGTGGGCAGGTCAGTCCAGTGAGTTCGAAGCGAGCGATGCGAATTCGGTTTCCGGCGGAAAAGTCGTTTCTGGATCGGGGTGAGATCAACCTCGATACGATGGAACCGGATCGCAACCCGACCCTACAGAGCGAGCGTGTGGCCTACTGGATTGCCCGGAAATCCGGGGTTCCATGGAGCAATACGCAATTCGCGCGGGTTCAGGTCAATCAGAGTGACCACGGCCTGTATGGTGACATCCAGAAGGTCGATTCCGATTTCCTCTCCTTCTGGTTCCCGAAGGATGACGACGGCTATTTATACAAGATCGACGACTGGTTTGAGTTCTATGATTCGGGCAATCGAGTGAATCGCAATGCGGACCTGTTGCTCTGGAACGGTGGCGATCTCGGCGGCTGGGGCGAGCTGAAGGAGCTCTACCGTTGGAACTATCGCCCGCGCAGCAGGGAGACCGAGGATGAGTTTCAGCCGATCGTGGACCTCGTTTCGGCGGCCAACGCGCCTGCGAACGAGTACATCGCCCGCATGTCGGCGATCATGGACATCGACGAGGTCCTTGCCGAATTCGCGATGCAGCACATCGTCGGGAATTGGGATACCTGGGGGTATAACCGGGGGAAGAACGCACTGATCTACCAGCGCCCGTCGGACGGCAGGTTTGTGGCGATTCCGTGGGACATCGATTTCGTCATGGGCAGTGGTGCATCGGCCCAGGAATCGTTGACCAACACGGCTTTATTTGGGTTTGCTCAGATCTATTCCACGTTCGGCGATCGTTACGAAACGATCTGTCGTGCGATGGCCCGGGACGTCCTCGGATCCGAGGATCTGAACGCGTACATTGATCGCACGTATGCACTCCTTCAGGCCGAGGGTATTGGAGCCACCGATCCCGCCCCCGTAAAGCAGTTCCTGCTCGACCGGCGCGCCTTTATTCTGGGTCCGCCCATGGTGATCACGACCAATGCCGGGCGGGATCTGATCACGCACGAGCGGGAGGTGACGCTCATCGGCACTTCGTCGTACGGCACGACTCGGTTCGAGGTCAACGGCGAACCGGTCGAGGCGACCTGGCTCACCTCTACGAGTTGGAGTATCACCCTCGAACTGGCATACGGTGAGAACGCCCTGCATTTCGAGGCGTTTGACAGCGCCGATATCCCCACGGGCGCGGTCGACTTCAACGTGACGGTGCAACGATTTATCATGCACCAGCCCGAAGCGGGCAATTTCGGTATGACGATCACCTGGAACTCCCAGCCGGAGCGGCGGTACACGCTCTGGGCGATGGGAGAGGACCGCGTTCCCGTCGCGATTGCGAAGGACATACGTGCGAGCGGCTCGACGACCTCCTACATCGATTGGGATGCTACCGCCCATCCGATGCGCCTCTACTGGGCTGAGCGTCAACCGCTGGAATGGATCCCAGGATTGGTTGCCCGCTATTACAGCGGCATCTTCCAGGGATTACTCCTCGAGCGGATCGAGCAGCAGGTGGCGAACTACTGGGATTCGAATGCCCCGGCGCCGGGCGTGCCGGCCGATCAATTCAGTATTCGGTGGACCGGTTATGTTCGGGTGCTCTATCCGGGCGATTACACCTTCTGGACGAACTCCGACGATGGAGTACGTCTATCGGTCAGCGGCGTGCGTGTCATCGACAACTGGACGGATCATGGACCGACCTGGGACCAGGGGATGCTGCGGTTGCCTGCTGGATACATCCCCTTGGAGTTGGAGTACTATGAACGCGGGGGTGGCGCCACGATTGAGTTGCAGTTTGAGGGGCCGCAGACGCCGCGCCAGGTGATCTCCTCGGGGCGTCTCTTCTACAGACTGGAGCCTTGATCGTCGAGCGGGTGACACGGCCGGTCGCCCGTCGCATCGATTGACCCCGCGTTCGAAAAAGAAAATGGTTGGGAAAGCCCTCCTCCCGACAGCCGTCTCGGCTGTCGGCGTGGGCGTTGCCAGCAAACACGACCAAGCCCACAGGGTACAGGACATGCCAAAACATCGTCGAAAACCGGAGCCGGAGCGTCCACGTCGTCCTCGCAGTCGCAATGGGTGGCGCCCGAAGCTCGGCCGGGGAAGGCTGGCCGCCTGTGTGGCGATCCTGGTCTGGTGCGTACTCCACCCCGCCGGCGCGATTCAGGAGCCGGAGGTAGGGCTGCTGGAAGTCTTTGACGCCCGTGGGCAGGCCGGTGAACAGGCGGCGCGCACGATCTGGAGCAGGAGTTTAGGTGCGCGTGGCGCGACAGAGGCGGCCAGACAGGACCTGCTCGGGTCGGTCTTTGGCACTTCCGGGCGCACCTCCTGGACGGGTGGGCGTGGTCATGCACTCCGGAGCTGGACGGCGGATGCCGCCGACGGGACGGCCGGCGTGCGGGTACTGGATCCCGCCCTGGCCGATCAATGGGCGGAAACCGCTTTGCATTGGCTCGCCGAGAACGCAGCGGTCTGGGGGTGGGACCGGACGGTCGCCGATGCGCTGGTGCTGGAGCGGGTGCGTCAATCTTCGGTAACGGGCGCGATCCACCTCTATTTCGGTCAGCGACTGGAGGGGCTGCCGGTCCTGGGTGCGGAGTTTCATCTGCACTTCGACGCAAACGGTGCACTGGTCTCGGCGTACAGTGGTACGTTCCCACTGTTGAAGCCGGCCGGGAAAGCGCCCTCGGCCGAAGCGGCGCCGGTTGAGATCATGGCATCCGCCCTTTCGGCGCTGGGGGACAAGCGGGATCCGGGCTTTGGTCTGGGCGTGTACGACGAGGCCGGGGGAGGATGGGTTCACCCGGACCTGGCCGGAGTGGTGGAACCTGAGGCGGTATGGTTCCCGACGGCGGACGGAGCGGAGCCGGCCTGGGTCATGGACATGCAGGAGCGGTGGACCGGATGGAACAATATGTATCAGGTTGTGGTGGGCGCGGGAACCGGTCGGCTCCTTGCCCGCAGTACGCGGACCTTCTATGCCGAGGAACCGAGGGGCAGGGTCTATCAGGACAGCCCGGCCCGGGTTGAGCACGAGGTCATCCCCTGGGTGCACGATCCAACCGCATCCCCCCTGGGCTGGATCAACCCGCAACAGCGGCGCACGATCGGCAACAACTGTTGGGCCGGGGTTGACGCGGCTGGTGATAACAATTACGAACTGATTCCCGAGGCGGATGCGAGCCTACTCTTCGATCCACCCTTCGGCGACCACTGGTCACAGACCGAGGGTGCCGTGATGGATGATGGCGCTTCGGCCAGCGTGAATCTCTTCTATTGGGGCAATATCGTCCACGACTGGCTCTATTCACTTGGGTTCGACGAGCGTTCGGGCAATTTTCAGGACAAGAACTTCGGACGGGGTGGAGCCGGCAACGACGCGATTCGGCTGGACGCCCACGACTCCGCCAACCTGCAACAGCGCAACAACGCGAATTTCACACCCATGCCGGACGGGTTCCAATCGCGTGCGCAGTTCTTTCTGTTTACCGATCCTCCCTTTGTCTTTCGTGACAGCGCCTTTGATCCGGACGTGGTCGTGCATGAACTGATCCACGGACTGACCACGCGCATGATTGGTTCCGCAACGAATTTCTTCTGTTTTGAAGGGGTCCAGAGCGGGGGCATGGCAGAGGGTTGGAGCGATTTTTTGGCCAACAGTTTTCTGGATGACGGCGTGATGGGCGAGTGGGTGACGGGGAATGCCGAACGCGGGATTCGTCGGTTTGCGTTTTCCTCGGACATGTCGGTCAATCCGCTGACTTACGCGGATCTCTGCAATGAAGGCTGTCAGGTGCATCGGGACGGAGAGATCTGGGGGGTCACGCTTTGGGACCTGCGCGATGCTATGATCGAGCGGTATGGGAAGGAGATCGGCGTCCCGCTGACGGAGCAGTTGGTGGTGGAGGCGCTTTCGTTCACGCCCTGCTCGCCGAGTTTCCTGGACGGTCGGGATGCGCTACTTGCGGCCGATCTCGTGATGAACGGCGGCGGCAACCATTGCATGATCTGGACGGTGTTCGCACGGCGTGGGATGGGCGATCTGGCCGAGTCGATCGGGGATGGGGCGGATGTGACACCGAGCTTTGATCTGCCCTGTTCCTGCCAGACCTACACCGAGCCGCGATTTCGCGTGGAATCAGTCGTTTTCAACGACAGCAGGCATGGCAACGCCAATGCCGTACTGGAGCCTGCCGAGGTCGTGGAACTCGGAATCACGCTGCAGAACCTGGGCGCCTATGCCGCGGACCCAACGGTACGCGCGATCTCGCGCGATCCCGATCTCACCGTGATCGAGGATCTTGCCTTCTGGCCGGGCTTGGGGTGTTCGGCGAAATCGCGCTCGATTGCCGGCGAAATCTCGGTCATCGCGGATGCCGGCGTCGTGCGTGACCAGGTATTGCACCTCGAGCTACAGATCGAGTACGGAACGGATGGTGCGATGCAGGTGCTTCCCCTGGAATTGGTTGTATGCCCTGGATCGTACGAGATCGTGACCGACATTCCCTTTGATTGGCAGCAGGTCAATCCCGGGATTGGGTATATCGGCTGGGACGACATGACCTACGAGGTCGAGCTCGGTTTTTCATTCCCGTTTTACGGGCAGTTGTACGACAGGATTCACATCTCCACCAACGGTGTCATCGGATTCGGCAGCGACCCTGGTATGGCGAATATGGCACAGACGTTGCCGGATCCCGCAGCCCCGAACAACCTCGTCGCCCCGTTTTGGACCGACCTGAATTTCGAGCAGGGTGGCAAACTGGTCGTGCGCCCGACAGGGCCCGAGGGAGGGCGATGCTTCATCATCGAATGGCGGGATGCCGCGCACTACCCAAGTATCGGCAACGTCACGTTCCAGGCCGTGCTGTTTGAGGCGACCGGCGAGATTCTCTTTCAATACCAGGATGTCGATTTCGGGAACTCGGAGCATGATCGGGGTGCCTCTGCATCGATCGGGATCGAGGACCGCTATGGGCTCAATGGTCTGAGCCATTCTTACATGGAGCCTACGATCGAGGGGGGGACGGCGATCCTGATCCGGCCGCGGGCGTGCGCCGCGATTGTGAGTCCGCGTGCCTACCTGCACTGGATCGAACGCGCCGTGCCCTGCGATGGATCGGCCACCTTGGAGCTGCGCGACCTCGATCTTGCGGGAGTGGGGAGCATCACCCTGGCAATGGAGTATTGGGCCGGCGGCGATCCAGGGCGACGGCCGTATGGCGAGATCGAACTCACGGAAGTGGCCGCGCCTTCGGGCGTCTTTACGGGTGCGTTTTCCATTCTCGACCGGCCGGATTTGGTGCCAGGCGATGGTGACCTGATTTTTGCCCTCTATGAGGACACCTCAACGGCGGCCGGTGGCCCGCGCGCGTTGGAGGCCATGCTACCGGTGGACTGTGAACCGCCGAACCTGATCGGCACCGGACTCAGCCTATTGGAACCGGAGCGCGCTGTGCTCACGGTCCGAGCGGATGAGAACTGCTACGGCACACTCCTGTTGTACAAGGACGCCTGCCCGTCTGTGCCGGGAGCGGAGCCATGGCGCCGGGTCGAAGGGGTTTTTGTCACAACCTACTCGGGCCAAGTCACGGTGGGGGAGCTGATGCCGGGGAGTCGCTACTTCTATCAATGGCTGCTGCGCGACCTGGCTGGGAACGCGGCGATCTTCGATAACGACGGCATCTGTTACGAGTTTTCGACGGAGGCTCGGACCACGGCACCGTACCCCTTCCTGGAGGATTTTGAACGTGAGGAGCTGGCGCCCTACTGGGATGCTGTGAGTTACGACGAGGGCAGGGTATCCATCACATCGCGATTCGAGCCGTACCACGGCCGCATGCACCTGTTGATGGACGACTATCTGATCAATTCCGCGCGGAGCCTCAATGAGCTGACCTTGACGATCGATCTGGAGGGGCAGGAGGATGTCTCCCTGCGCTTTTATCACAAATCGCTTGGGGATGAACCGAACGGGATGCCGGAACAGTTCGACAACCACTACAACGCGGATGGCGTGGCCCTGAGCCTGGATGGCGCTCGCTGGTATCGGTTGATCAGCCTGACTCCCACCGAGGGTGTGCAGTCGGAGTACCGCGAGTTTCGGGTCCCCTTGGACCCGGTCCTCGACCGTGCCTTCGGCCGGTTCCACGACCGGGTGCAGATTCGGTTTCAGCAGTATGACAACAGTCCGGCGGACCAGGATGGGTTTGCGTTCGACTATATTCAGGTTGTGCCGACGGACCGCACCCCGCCGGAGTTCGACGGCCTGCACTCGGTTCAGCCGGGACAGAACTCGGTGCGGCTGGGTTGGTTTGCTGCAACGGACTCCAGCCTTCCGATTCGCTACCGCGTTTACATGTCCTCCGAACCTGGGCAGCAGAACTTTCAGGAGCCGATCTCCGAGACGGTGGGGACGATTCATGAGGTCAAAGGTTTGAATGCGGCGCAGGAGTACCATTTTGTAGTGCGCGCGGTCGACGGTGACGGGAACGAAGACAACAATCGGGTGGAGTTCACGGCCCGGCCGCTCGATGCGCAGCCGCCGGTCTTTCTTGGGCTCCGCAGTGTTCTTGGGGAATCGGAGGGTGTGCGCTTAGGCTGGATCGAGGGGCATGATGCGAGCCTACCGATCTCGTACGAGGTCTATATGGGTTCATCGGGTTCGCCGCTCGATACCTACGAAATGGCGCTGCAGACGACCAATGTATTTGGAGTTGTGACCGGTCTGCCCATGGGGCAGGCGACCTGTTTCTTTGTGCGCGCGCGGGATGCCGCGGGCAATCTGGATAGCAACACGGTGGTGATGTGCGGCGAGCCGGTCGCGCTCCTACCGCAAACGCCTCCGATTCGGGACGGGTTTGAGGAGGGCGCGCTCTCAGCCAGCTGGCGTGTGCTTGGATCCGGGCGTGCGAGGGTCACGTCCGAATTCGGGAGCGCCGAAGGCGACCATGCTTTGCTATTGGATGCGCCCTCAGACGGGACGGAATTGCTCGGCAGCGCAGCGATTATGTTGGCCGATCTGGCGGGGAGGACCAATGTCGTCCTCAGCTTCAGCTATCGGAATCTGGGCGACGAACCGCACTTACTGCCCGATCGATTCGAGGAGTTCGCGTTGGGGGACGGTGTTGCGATCAGTCCTGACGGGATCCACTGGGCGCGGGTTTACAGCCTTGCCGGCGGGAGTGATGGACTCTGGCGATCGGCCACGGTATCGCTGGATCCGATCCTTACGGAGCTCGATTGGGAGTACACCGATCGTTTCCGGATTGGGTTCTTCCAGGCGGACAACGCGTCCGCACCGCAGGACGGGATCTTGTTCGATCTGATTCATGTGCGTGAGAAGGATCTCGAACCACCTGTGTTCGGCGGGTTGGTGCATGCGGCTCCGCGAGATTCCGCAGCGGAACTCTTCTGGGAACCGGCGGTGGAGACGGAGTCGCCCCCGGTCTGGTATGAGGTCTATCGTGCTCGGGACGGGGAACCGATGCGATTCCAGGTGCCGGTGGCCTTTTCCGATCAGACCAGTGTGGTCGTATCGAACCTGAGCGGCACGGTCAGCTACCGGTTCGCGGTCCGGGCGCGGGATGCGTCGGGAAATGTGGATACAAACGAGGTGGAACGTGCGGTCCAGCCGTTCGACACCATCCGCCCTCAGTTCCAGGGCTTGCAGGAGATCCGTTCGGACGACCGCGCATTGCGGCTCTATTGGCAGGCTGCACGGGATCCGTCCCGCCCGATCTACTATGAGGTTTACTCGGTGGTGGATGGGACGGTCGGGGCCAAGGTCTACTCCACCCAATCCTCCAGCGCCGTGATATCGGGTCTGCGCAACGGCAGACCGTACTGTTATATGGTCCGTGCGCGTGATGGCGCGGGCAACCTGGATCTGAATGACAAGGTGCTTTGCGGCATTCCGACCGTGGCGTCGGAGGAGGTTGTATTTGTGGATGCGGCAGCGGATCCAGCGCTCGCGGACGGGACGATCTTGCGCCCGTTCCCGCGGATCGCGGATGGATTGGCCGCCGCCGCCCTGGGCGGCGAGGTTCGCATTGCAGAAGGGCGGTACCCCGAATCCCTGGCACTATCGACACCGGTTCGGATCTCCGGTGGCTGGCGTTCGGATTACTCTGTATGGGATCCGGATTTCTTCACGGTGACCTTGACTGGTGGACCAGAGGCCTTGCCGTTGGTGGACATTCACGCCACGGGTGTGCATTGCGAAGGGATTCGGTTCTCGCCGGCCGGTGGTCAGGCTATCCGTGTCTCCGGCTCGGTGATCCTCGAGCGTTGTCGCATTGCGGGGATCGGCGGGGAGCCTGCCATCGATGTGGATGGCGGGCAGGTCACGATGCTCAGTGTCCAGTTGCAGGGCAACGGCACGCAGCCCGGACCGATTGTCCGCGTGGATCGTGGGCATCTGGAGATGGAATCGGTCCTGCTGACCGGTTTCTCGCTACGCGGTGGGCAACCGGCCTTGCTCGAGCTGGCCAACGGCGCGACCGGTGGATTGCGCTACGTGACAGCTGCCGGGAATCTACTGAGCGGGGGGGTGGTCCTTCGGGTGGACAGTGGTTCCTACTGCACGGGGTTGGGGCTGATTTTCAAGGGGAATCTGGGCGCTTCAATGGATGTCTTGCCCGATGCCGTAGTGGAGATCGATCACGCCTTTTTGGATCCGTACCGCGGCACGCCGGAGTTGGGTGCCGGGGTCGATCTCGAAACCGCGCCGGGCTATCGCGCCCCTGGGCTCGGGGATTTTCATCTCACCGCGGACGCGCCTGCTGTGGATGTCATACCTTTGGCCGAGCTTGCCGGCGATCTGCCGCGTGCGGGTGCCGACGGCCTGCCGCGTCCGTTTGGTGGCGCGATGGATGCGGGCGCGTTCGAGTACCGCGATGTGGATGGCAATGGGATCCCGGACGATCGGGACATGGATGCCGATGGCGACGGTTTGCCGAACCATTGGGAGCGGCGGCTTGGGCTGGACTGGTTGAGGGCGGATGCCGGGGAGGACTATGACGGGGATGGGTTCGACAATGCATCCGAGTTCCGTGCGGGGACGGATCCGTTCGATCCTGCGTCGGCGCTGCGGATTCTGGAGTTGCGCCCGGATGCGGACCGCGATGTACTGCGACTGACCTGGCACGCGGTCGCGGGGCATGGATATGTGGTCGAATGGGCCGCCGCGGTGGGTGAGGATTGGGCCGTGCTCTCTCCGACCCTGCATGCCACGATCGGCCAGGACCGTTTGGAATTCGAAACCCCGCTGGCGGACATGGGCACGGGGCTGTTCCGGGTTCGGCTGGTGGAGTAGGTTCGGCCTGGCGGTCGGATGCCTCAGGCAGAGGTCGGAGGTCGGAGGTCCGCTGTGGTTGGAGCTATGGCATATGGGGTAGCGGACGTTGGGCTTACTGGTGAGGGGAGGACTCGCGCAGAGGCGCAGAGGCGCAGAGGTTGTGGGTGTTTGGTTGGCGGACCTTCCATGCCGAATCACGCTTTGCATCGATACCGATTCCGATCGACCCCGACCCCGATTCTCCGGTCTTGCCTGGCCGAGACCCCTTGCGGAGGGCTGCGTAACAATTGGGATTGCAATATTCGAGTGGTTTTCACACGATTTGGGCAGGTGATTCTCACTGTGACGACAAACCGTGTTTGGCCACTGGGAAGGGAGCGATGAAACCCACGATCATTCATGAGCCATCTACACTGGGTCTCCGCCCGACCTTCGGCTTTGGCGACCGGATTGGGCTGGCGACGCCCGGGCATGCCGCGGCGGTTCGCAACACGCGCTTTTCGCCGGTCTTTGCGCAGCAATCGCCACGGGAGTTGGTGCGGACCGGGAGGACGCCCGAGGAGGTACTTTCGGCTGCGCGGTCGGGGGTTGAGGCTGTTGGTTGGTGTACAGCCTGGGGGGCGGACGCCGATCATCTGAAGACGGAGGCCGACGCAAAGGCGATGGCCGAAGCCGGGTTCACCATGTTCACGCTTGATCCCTCGGATCTTGTGGCCGCGGCGGCGGACCGGATGGGGCAGTCGGAGTTGGAATCAGGCCTGGAGGGGATGCTGCGGCAATCCGGGTTTGAGTCCAGGAAGGCCTTTGAAGATCGCTATCTCGGGCAGTCCTGGAACCTGAGTCCGGAGTTGGTGATGCGGTTTATGGACCGGCTGCATCTGTACCGTTTGGCCTATAAGTTCGGCCATGCGATCGCCCATGCCGAGTCCTTGGCTCGAAGCATCCAGGGTGTCTGTGCGGGCCGCGGATTCGAATTGGAGTTCGCGGTGGATGCGCTGGCGGGGCCGACGTCGCCCATGGAGCATCTCTTCATCGGACTCGAGTTGCGCAGGCGCAAGGTTCCGATCGTGAGCTTCGCACCCCGATTCCCAGGGGTTTTTGAAAAAGGGGTCGATTTTCTCGGCGACTTGGATGTCTTCGAACGGAGCCTGATCGGCCATGCTGCGGTAGCGCGGTATTGTGGGCCGTACAAATTGAGCGTGCACAGCGGGTCGGACAAGTTCATGATTTACCCGTTGCTCGCGCGCCACTGTGAGGGAATGATCCACGTCAAGACCTCCGGCACGAGTTACCTGGAGGCCATGCGGGTGATTGCGATCGCAGAAACAGCTCTTTTCCAGGAGATTGTGCAGTGCGCGATGGCGCGGTATGCGGAGGAACGGTTATCGTATGCGGTCTCCGCGCGGATCGATCAGTTGCCGGACCCCCTGCAGCTGGCCCCGGGCGAGTTGGAGATCGAGTTTCTCGACCACGCACCGGGTCGTCAGATCATGCATGTCTCTTACGGCGCGGTGCTTTCGGGTGCGCAGACCCGCAGTGGGCGTCCGATGAAGGACGCGATCCTGGAGGCGTTGGAATCGCATGCCGCGTTATACCGCGATTTATTGGAACGACATTTAGAACGCCATCTCCAGCTCCTGGAGGGGTGATCTCTTTTGAGGTATGAGCGGCCGTCGGGCCGTCGATGGGGAGAGTTTGAGATATGATCATCAAGAAGATGCGAATCGCGGTTCTATGCCTGGTGGGAATCATCCTGCAGCCGGTTGCGCTTGTGACAGCGCAGGAAACCGCCGTTTTGGAAGGCGGTTCGGCGGACGGACTGAAGGTGGGGATTTTTGCCATTGGTCTGGACACGTATTGGGACCAGTTCGAGGGGTTGAAGGAGAACCTGCTCGGGTATCACAAAACGATATGCGATGGACTCGAGGGCCTGGGTGCTGAGGTGGTGGACGCGGGGCTGGTGGATCATCCGAGCAAGGCGGCGGCGGCGGCGAGCCTATTTCGTCAGAGCGAGGTCGAGATGATCTTTCTTTACGTGTCGACCTACGCTCTCTCCTCGACGGTCCTGCCTGTGGTTCGGGATGTAGGCGTCCCGGTGGTGGTGCTCAGTCTTCAGCCGGTGGCTCAACTCGATTACGAGTCGTTCAACGCCCTGGGCGATCGCGGGCTGATGACCGGCCGCTGGCTTGAGCATTGCCAGGCGTGCTCGGTCCCTGAGATCGCGTCGGTCTTCAACCGGGCGGGGATCCCGTACGAGATTGTAACCGGCTTCCTGGACGACCAGGAGGCATGGGCCGAGATCGAGGAGTGGGTACAAGCCGGGCGGGTGGTGCATGCGATGCGTCAGAACCGGATGGGAGTGCTTGGGCATTACTATCAAGGCATGCTCGATGTCTACAGTGACATGACGCTGTTGACGACGACGTTTGGCACGCATTTCGAACTGTTGGAGATGTGCGAATTGAAGGCGCTTCGTGATGGGGTGGAGGAGGATCGTGTTCAGGCCAAGCTGGAGGAGTTTCAGGCGCAGTTCGCGGTCAGCCCCGAGTGCGAACCGTCTGAACTGCGGCGTGCGGCGCTGACCTCATGTGCGCTGGACGCGTTGGTTGCGAAGCGCGAGTTGGGGTCGATGGCCTATTATTACGAGGGCCAACCGGGCAATGACTATGAAGATATCGTGACTTCGATCATCGCGGGGAACACGCTGTTGACGGGCCGGAACGTTCCTGTTGCGGGCGAATGCGAGATCAAGAACGCGCACGCGATGAAGATTTTGGATCTGCTGGGTGCGGGCGGGTCGTTTTCGGAGTTTTATCTGACGGACTTCGTAGAGGACCTGGTCTTCCTCGGGCATGACGGGCCGGCGCACTTTGCGATTGCGGAAGGCCCGGTCGGGCTCGTGCCGCTGCCGGTTTTTCACGGCAAGCCCGGCAAGGGGTTGTCGATTCAGATGAGTGTTCAGAACGGGCCTGTCACGCTCCTATCGGTCGTGCACAATCCGGGCGGGACGATATCGCTCCTGGTCGCCGAAGGCGAGTCGGTTCCGGGGCCGGTCCTCCAGATCGGCAATACCAACAGTCGGTATCAGTTTCCCATATCCGCGAAGGATTTCGTCAATTCGTGGGCGTATGCCGGCCCGGCGCATCATTGCGCGATTGGGGTGGGCCATTGGGCGGAGGTCTTGCGCAAGGTCGGTGGGTTATTGGGCATTGATGTGCTGATCGTCTGCTGACGGATGGGTGGGAACCGTGCCCTCCTGCCGTCCGGGTGTCGCCTCAAACCTCGGGCGGCAGGACGACGGTTCCGAGCCAGAAATCCTCGATGGAACGTACAACCCTGGTGAATTGGGTCATGTCGATCGGTTTTTGGATGTAGCAGTTGGCGTGGAGGTCGTACGCGCGCAGGACATCCTCCTGGGCACGGGAGGTCGTCAGGATGACGACGGGGATCCGTTTCAGGGTTGGGTCTTGTTTGATGATGGCCAGGACCTCCTTGCCGTCGAGCTTGGGCAGATTGAGATCCAGGAGGACGAGGTCGGGGTGTTGTGCCCGCTCGAATGGCGGTTCCCTGCGGAGGTATGCCAGGGCGAGTTCGCCGTCTTCGACGATGGCGAGCTTATGGCTGACGGTGCTATCGCGAAATGCCATCTTCGCCAATTCCGAATCGCCGGGATTGTCTTCAACCAGGAGGATTTGGATGGGGCGCGTCTTCAAGCGGTCACCTCTTCGGTCGGAAGGGGGGAGTCTTGTGGGTGTTTGGGGATGGTGAAGAAGAAGGTACTGCCCTTTCCCTCCTCGGATTCGAGCCAGATGGTTCCACCGTGCCGTTCAACGATCCGCTTACAGAGCGCCAATCCGATGCCGGTTCCTTTGTATTCGCGCCGGCTGTGGAGCCTTTGGAAGATGACAAAGATCTTCTCTTTATGACGCTCCGGGATACCGATGCCGTTATCGGTCACGGAGAAGACCCAGTGGTCTTGGCGTGGCTGGGCCGCCACATGGATTCTGGGAGTGTGACGACCTCTGAACTTGATGGCGTTTCCGATGAGGTTCTGAAAGAGTTGGACGAGCTGAACCGGGTTGGCATAGAGGTGCGGGAGCTCACCGTGCGTGACGATTCCGCCGGTTTCATTCAGGCTGATTTGGAGATTGGCAAGGGCGTGGTCGAGGGCGACGCGGCTGTCGATGATTTCGAATCCGCCGCCGCGGGTGGTGACTCTGGAGTATTCCAACAGGTCGTTGATCAGGCCGTGCATACGCTCGGCCCCTTCAACTGCGAAGTCGATCCACGAGTGCGCCTCGTCGTCCAGCTTGTCTGAGTATCTCTGACTCAGGAGCTGGGTGAAACTGGAGACCATGCGCAGGGGTTCTTGCAGGTCGTGCGAGGCGACATAGGCGAATTGCTCCAACTCACGATTGGAGCGTTCGAGCTCCACGGTTCTCCGGCGCACCGTTTCCTCCAGGTGCTCCTGGTGGTGGCGGAGTTTTTGCGCGTTGGCGCGGGCCTTTTGGGCAAACAGGGTGGTGAGAGCGGTCGAGAGCGCGAGGAGGAGGCCGGTCACTCCGACCATTTTTTGAGCCCTGCCTTGTTGTATGACCCTATTTCGTGGGGTTGCTGACAATGTCCACGCGCCATGACCGGGAAAGGTCGCCGACGCAGTCTCCACGATACTACCTTCTGCGGCTTCCCATCCGTGTGACTGAAAGACAGTGGTCTGACCGCTACGTAGGCAAAACATGAGGCTGTTCGAGGACTTTCCGAGGGTGGGTGCGAGGAACTCTTCGAGACCGATTTCGCCGAACAGGAACCCGCCGGCTCCTTGCTGTTGAAAGATTGGAACCAGGATGTGCAGGATGGCCTTGCCGGACTTCGTTTCAGTGATCGGGGAGAGAGCGGGGACTCTGTGCTCTTCGGCGAAGCGGATGGTTTCAACCAGGCTGGGATACCGGTTGAGGTCAAGACCTGGGACGCCCTCGAAGCCCTGGATTGGTTCGATGTACTGGACGGTGAGGGTGTGATCGATCCAGCCGAGGTTTCTCAATCCGCTGATTTGAGCGACATGCGCTGCTGCATCCTGCCGCCATTCCTCGATGGGCGTGCCGTTTCGAATGGACCAACGGAGGGCCATTCGATCGATCCCGTCCAGGAGATTGTTCAAGCGGACCCTGAGTTCGTCGACTGCAGCGGAGACGGCGGAGGCGGTTTGGCTGTGCAGGTTGGTGTGGTTTTCAGCCTCCTGCGCGATCCAAGCGCCGATGTTGAGGGTCGCGACACCGAGTCCCACGCTGACCGGCAACCAGTACACGGTTGGGTAGTGGGTGGTGGTTCGTTTCCAGCAACAGGCAAGTGCGCCGATCCCCCAGAGGATGAATCCGATGGAGGAATGGATGGCGACCTGGGTCATGTTCCCGAGGTAGTATTCTTTGTGCAGTTCGACCGAGATCCCCAGGAAGGCGATGGCGCCGATCATGACGATCAGCGATGCTGCGGTACCGGAGAGAAACGCGAGCCGTGGGGACCGGCCGCTGCGAATGCAGGCTTCGACGGTGATATAGGCAAGCAAGAAACAGCATGCGCTGCTGGGTGCCATTCGACCGGGATGAGAGGACCGCTCGGTGAGGTAGTGCACGAGGAACAGCTGATCGATCCCGAAATCGATGCTGAACAGGTATTGCAGCAGGGTGACCAGCGCGGTGCCCGCTGCGATTGCGCTTGTGATGCGGGCGGGGGTGTCTTGATCCAGGCCGAGGCAGACCAGGGCGGCACCGCAGAGCAAGAAGCAGATGGCCGTATTGAACTGCATCGGCGCATTGCCGGGCAGCACCTGGATGAGTGATGGGATATGGGCAACCCAACCGACGGCGGCACTCACCCCCAGGATCGCGGTGAACAAACCGCTTCCGAAGGCGAGTACCATCGTCAGTTGATGGGGTGGCGGGCGCTGAATGACCATCGCGTTTCGTGGCCTCGGGTCGACTTAGGTCCCCGGAAGTGGTCCTGGCCTAGTGCAGGTGAATCGCACCGATATAGGCACCCTCGAAGGCCCAGCCGGTCGGCTGATTGACGATCTGTAATTGGATCTCTTTACCAGCGTAGGCACTCAGATCCTGATGAATATCGAGCCAGCCGTCCTTTGCGGTGGTTGCGCCGACGGTCTGCCGCAGCAGGAGCTCGTCATCGGCCCGCAGGATGAGGTCATAGTCACCGCTGGGGTGATGACTGACCGCCAGGTGCAGGGTGAGGGGCTGGTTCTGGGGGATCTCGATCCGGCTGGTGAGGATGCATGGAGTCTGCCGGTCCAGGGGATGGATGAGCAGGACGTCCTCGCGTCCGTTCCATTCGTCCAGGATAGCCGGGGCGTCCATATCGGGGCCGCATTGGCTAAGGGTCCAGCCGGGCGCCTGATGCTTGAGGAATTCTTCCATCTTTCGCGCCTTGGACCAGGTGGTGATCTGGGCCATTTCCTCTTCGGTGAAGCGGCTATTGGCGGCAGGCCCGGGTTCCCAGCACTGCTCGAAGGCGGTTGGTTCGGGGGTCTGCTGAGGGATCAGCATGACCTCCTTGCCGTCGGCCTGGGTTTCGATACGGCCGCCTGCACGGACGACTGCTTGGCGGGCGAGTTTTTCGCAGACCTCGACCAGGGTGGGGAAGTTGTAGGGTGTGTGACTGAACTTCCCCTCTGGATTGAGGGCGGATTTGTAGTGATCGGGGAGGTCCTGATAGCCGATGGTCGTAAAGAGGACGCCGGCGGCGTTGGACGGGTTGCAATCGGAGTCCTGGCCGCAGCGCGTGGAGATGACGATGGTCTGATCGAGGTCGCCCTTTCCGTAGAGCAGGCCCATGACGATGTAAGCGCCATTGATCTTGGCGTCGATATTGAATTTGCCTTTGTCGCACGAGAAGCGGCGATAATCGGGGTTCTTTTGATACTTGGCCTCAATCTTATTCCAGGTTGCCTGCCAGTCGTCGGGCGCCTGGTGGTACCATTTCAACACATCGCGGATGCACTCGGCATATTGGCTCTGTTGCGGAATACAGGTCAGTCCGGCGCGGACGATCGTTTCGATATCGTTTTCGAAGAAGGCGGCGGCATACATTCCGCCGACGAACTGTCCGCCATAGAGGCCGTCACCGTAGTTCATCAAGCGGCCGAAGGTCTCGCCGAGTTCGATGGCGATGTTGGGCATGCCGGGGGCGACCAGCCCCGAGAAATCGGCTTCGATCTGATAATCGATATCATCGGCGTGGCTGTTGAATTTCGGGTGACCGGAATCGGGTGGTGCGATGCCGGAGCGGAGGTTCTCCCGGCCGTGGAGGTTGGCGTGCCAGAGTGGGTACTCGCTGTTGGCGAAATCGATGCCCGCCTGGCGGATCGAGACATCCAGACCGTACAACTCGAGGGTACGCAGGAAGGTCATCTCGACATAGATATCGTCCTGATGGAACTGATTGATCATCTCCGGCTTCCAGGTGGGGACTTCATTTGCCGGGATGATGGCCTCCTGCCAGCGGAACTCGGTGGGGCCGCCCTGGCCGACACCGGCCATTTGGCCGATCCAGCCGGCCATCATTTTATCGCGGTATTCGTCGAGGCCGATCTTATGGAACTGCTGGGCCGAAAGTGTGCTCGACAGCCATATCCCTGCGAGGATGGCCGGCACGAGTTTGGGGAATGAGTGGGTATTCATGGTGTTGATCAACTCCTCGGGATTGGTTGGAGGGTGGTTGGGTTTGGGTGGGTCAACCTTGATGTCCTTTCACGCGTGGACGGGGACTTCGATCCAGAACATTACGAATGTCTTTCAAGAGTGACTGCGGGGAGTAGGGTTTCTGAAGCAGCAGCGTTCCTTCATTGAGGATGAAATCATGATGAAGGGAATCCTCACTGTAGCCGGTGCAGAAGAGGACGGGTAGGTCGGCGCGGCAGCGTTTCAGTTCATCGGCGACTTCCTTGCCGCTCCTTTTGGGCATGACGATGTCCAGAACGGCCAGGTCCAGGCTTGGGAGATGAAGCATGCCGAGTTCCAGGGCCTCTTGCCCGTTGGATGCGAGGATCAGCCGGTATCCGGCGTCGCGCAGGATTCGGTCGGCGATCTTGCGAACGGCATCGTCGTCTTCCGCCAGGAGGATGGTTTCATGCCCGCCGCCGGGCGCGGGCTCTGGCTGTGCGATAGGGTCGGCCTCCTGTCCTGCCGAGACCGGGAGGAAGACCTTGAAGACCGAGCCGGCTCCTGGGTGGCTATCCACCTCGATAAAGCCCTTGTGTTGTTGCACGATACCGTAAACCATCGAGAGGCCGAGCCCGGTGCCTTTGTCTTTTGGTTTGGTGGTGAAGAAGGGGTCGAAGATGTGGTCAATGGTCGCCGGATCGATTCCAATCCCGGTATCGGCCACGGTCAGTTGGATGTATTCCTGCGTTGGTACGTCCAAACCGATCCTTGCGTCTTCTCGCTGGAGGTGCCGTTGCGCCGAACCGATCCGCAGGACACCACCCTCCGGCATCGCGTCGCGCGCGTTGATGCAGAGGTTGATGAGGACCTGTTCCAGCTGGCCTTCATCGGCGAAAACGAGGCCGATCGCTGGGTCCAATTCGAGGGACGATTCGATGTGCTCCCCGAGCGTGGTCCGCATGAACTTGTGGATATTGGTAATGACCCGGTTGAGGTTGATGTGCTTGGCGTTGAGCACCTGACGTCGACTGAAGGCGAGGAGTTGACGGGTCAGGGTGGATGCCCTTTGGACACAGCCGTCGATCTCCGAGACGAACATGGAAATCTCGCTTTCGGACGGAAGGCACGCGCGGATGAGGTCCGCATTGCCCTGCAGGGCGGTGAGAAGGTTGTTGAAATCGTGGGCGATGCCACCCGCGAGCATTCCGACCGCTTCCATCTTCTGTGCCTGCCGCAGCTGGTTCTCCAGCTCGATTTCCTTGGTGATGTCGCGTTTGACGGCGACGTAGTTGGTGATCTGCGCGTGCTTGTCTGTGATGGGTGAGATAATGGCGTCTTCCCAGAAGAGGGATCCATCCTTGCGTTTGTTCTGGAATCGCCCTTTCCATGAGTGCCCCGAGGAAATGGTCTCCCAGAGTTCCCGATAAAACGAAGGGGTGTGTTTTCCGCTTCTGGTGACATTGGAGGACCTGCCTAGGACCTCCTCTTTTCTATAGCCTGTGGTCTCTTCGAAGGCGGGATTGACGTATTGGATGGTGCCCTGCGGGTCGGTGATGACGATGCATTCGCCCGCCTGATCGATCGCGGTGCCCAATCGAAGGAGGTCTTCGGCAGTCTTACGCTCCATGGTTGTGACGAGAAAGAAGACGGAAATTCCGCCGTTTCGCGGATAGACGCGCACATCGAACCAGTCACGCAGGGGTGGGGCGTCATAGTAGGTCTCGAATGTGAGGGCCACCTGGTTGCGGATTGCGTATGCGTATTTCTCCTCGAACAAGGTCCCGCGGGCCTCGGGAAAGGCATCGAAGATGGCCTTGCCGAGCACCTGATCGGCGGGCATTTTGAGGAGGCGTTCGGCGGCCGAGTTGAAGTAGACCACGCGCATTTCCGGATCGAGGGCGAAGAAACCGTCGGAGATGCTCTCCAGCAGGGAATGGAGTTCGCTCTGCTGATTGCGCAGATTTTCCTCGGCCAGGACACGTTCGCGTGCATAACGGATCGCGCGGACGAGGAACGGCCCGGTGATTTCGCCTTTCCCGACGAAGTCCTGGGCGCCGTGCTCAATCGCTTGCCGGCCGAGTTCTTCGTCATTGATCCCGGTCAGGACCAAGATCGCAGCCTGCGTTTGGGTCTCTGCCTGAAGCTGGACCAGGGTTTGGAGTCCGCCTGGGCTGTCCGGCAGGCCGAGGTCGAGCAGGATTGCGTCGAACGTGGCGACCTGCAGCTGTTGGATCCCGCGCGTGAAGGTTTCCTCATGGATCAATTCGAAGTCGGTACCCGAGGAGGCCTGCTGCAGCATCTGTTGGATAAGGACTGCATCTCCGGGATTGTCTTCGATGAGGAGCACGCGCATAATGTCTTCTCAGGAGCAGGGTTGTCCGGCTCTGGTCAATGTGGGAGTCTCACGATAGACGCGATCAATGTCTGATCACAATCGAAGAATTTGGACTCCAATCCATTGCTGGAGGAATCGTGTAGCGCCATTTCCTCGAGGTAATAGAGCGTCGGCCCGACGATGTGCAGGTTATTGAGGAACGGCTGGGTGTAGTTGACGTCGCCGTAGGTGGCGCCATCGACATGAATGGGCGCCTTGGAGCCGTCGGGCAGCTCGCGCCAGACGCCGTTGTGGTTGTTCCAGTCGACCCCTTCGGTCAGGAATCCGAACGGTCCGTGGTGATGTTTGGCGGCGGCCCTGAGAATGGTGAGGCCGTGGCGTTCCCAGACCGGGTTCTGTTTTGCGTTTGCCGCTTCGAGATAGGCCCAAGCGGCCTCCGCGTTTTCCCAGAGGTAGCAGGTATCCCAGGAGTCCTCCATGTAGAGCAGTCCGTGGGTGGCCACGCCGTTACGGTCCTCATGAATCTGGAACCGGGCCAGAGGCTCGAGGCAGAGATCATAGGCTGCCTGATTCCATTCGGGTTGGTCGAGCCATTCTGCGAGCCGGATCAGGGCGCGAAAGGCGGAGGAATAGGCGACATTTTCCTGGGGGTCATAGGTGTCATGATTGATGGAACCGAAGCGTCCGCCCGGAGCGAGGAATGCCTCGACCAGGGCCCGAGCCTCCTGTGAGAAATCGCCCATTCCGCGGTGGGTCAGGTCGCCGAAAAGCCAAGGGACGAAGATGCCATCGCCACTGTTATTGAAGAGGATGTCCTCGTCTTTCCCCCATGCGTTGAAGGGAAAGGCTCGTCCGTCCGGGTAACTCCTGCGTGGTATCCAGCCGTCCTCGGTACGTTCGACCTTATCACGGATCCATTGGGCGAAGGTGATCGGCAGCTGTGCGGCGACGGCCAAGGCTTCACCGCTCAGCAGGTCCAGGGCGATGGCTTCGAGCAGTTGGAGATGGATCTTGGCCATGGATCCGATGCAGAGCCACTGGTCGTGATCCGGGTTATGCATGTAGTTCCAGTAGTAGCGATCTTCGTCCCAGGTACGGTAGCCGTGGACGAGGCCGGTCTGCCGGTCGAAAAAGGCCTCTTGAATGCAGTGCCGGGCAATCGAACGCGCCTGTTCCAGCATCCGCGCATTGCCAGTGAAGAGGGCCATGCGTGCCAGATGCACGGCGCCACCGACGGCGTTGGCGGCCCAACCGGGACCTTCTACGCTCCCGAACTCGTGCCAGAGCGCCGGGGTGCCGAACGGGTCGATGAAGGTGCTGGTGGCGCAGAGCTCACCCCGGAGGTATCTCAGGCACCGAGTCGTCGTGAAGCGTGCGGAATCGCAGGCACTGTCCCAGATGCTGTAGGTGGGATTGGGCGGGATATGGAAGGGGTGGGTCGAGTCCATGGCGGGGCGTGACCAATGAGCTGCGGTTGGTGGCAGGTTTTGCGGAGGCGTTTGGGGGGACTTGAACAAATCCTTGTCAGGTTCTTTGTAGCCTGCAAGGGCGCGTGACTGCAATCATTATGCGTCGGGGAACAGGGCCAGTAATTCGGAGGGGAGCTCCACGAATTGGTCCGGTTGCAGGGCGCGCAGCACACGCTCCGAATTGTATCCCCAGCCGACGGCAATGATCGGGATCTTCGCCCGTTGTGCCGCCTCGATGTCACGCGTTTCGTCGCCGATGTACACCATCTCGGCGGGCAGAATCCGCTCCTGTTTCAGGATCTGCTTGAGCCCATGATGCTTGCCCCAAATCAGGCTGCTCGAATGGATGAAGTCGAAGGCATGGATCTCGTGATGGGCGAGGAATCGGCGCACGTTCTCCTCGGAGTTCGTGGTCAGGATGCCCATCCTGTAACCGCGCTGATGGAGGGTGCCGAGCACCTCTTGAAGACCGGGAATCGACTCGACCTCGGTGATTTCATTGCGCATCTCGTTCCGGGCCTTGGCGAGGATCAGGGGGAGCTTGGTGAACGGGACGCGCATGAAATGGAGAAGTTCGAACAGGCTCTTGTCCCGAAGGGTTTGGACTTCAGTCGGATCCAGGCGGCGGTATCCGAATTCGCCGGCCAGGCGATTACTGATCTTCAGGGACTGCGCGATGGTGTTTGCGATGGTCCCATCGAAATCAAACAGTATAAGTCGTTTATCCATCAGGGCGTAGTCCTTGAAGGGCGAATGAACGTCCTCGGAGTATCGAGGATAAGCGGCAGGGGTACAAGTCCCGGCAGGAAATCCGAGCATTACGTGGCACGACTCCGCGTGCCACGGCGCAGGGGCTGCGGCCCCCGCGCGAGGTCGGAGGTCGGCGCTTCGCTTACGTGGCACGACTCCGCGTGCCACGGCGCAGGGGCTGCGGCCCCCGCGCGAGGTCGGAGGTCGGAGGTCGGAGGTCAGCCCCGGAGCGCTTCGCGCGAGTGACTGGGCTTTGCCTTGCTTTGACCTTTTGCCGCAGTTTCGCAGGGAATCCCCAGCGGGCCTCTTCCCCAAGCGCCTTCGGCGGTGGTAGCCAGACCGTCTCGGTCTGGTGAGCTTGATAAATCGGGGTCGGGGTCGGTATCGGAATCGGAATCGGAATCGGAATCGAGTTAATCGAGTTAATCGAGGGAATCGAGTTAATCGAGGGAATCGAGTTAATCGAGGGAATCGGGGGGATCGAGGGAATCGGGGGGATCGAGGGAAATCGGGGGAATCGGGGGGGATTCTGTTCTGACGGGCAACTTGCCTTCATCCTCCGCTCCAGTCTTGTTACCGAGTTTGGTCAGTTTCGCAACCCTGCGGTTGCGGTACCCGGTTTGCCGTGTCCGAATCCCATCCCGCGTCCTTCGATACCGATTCGGAATAGCGACCCCGACCCCGAGTTTGCTTCGCCATTGACCTTTTGGGACGTGCTCCAACTCCACCCACAACCTCTGCGATCTCTGCGCCCTCTGCGATCCCTGCGGGAGTCCTCCCCTCATCAGCCAGCTCAACGTCCTCAGACTTCCGGCCGGCCGGACTTCCCTCTTCTCTCCTGCGACAGGGATGGTATAAAGGGCTGACGTGCTGCGGGGACGAAGCGGTTCCGGCGGCGGATTCTCTACTGATTCTGTATCCCAAGGAGGTCCCTGTGAGATTGGCTCTATTGATGTTTGCCACGGTTTTCGCCTTTGGATGGATCCCTCTGGGGGCCGCAGAAGAGGCGGACCTGCCCAAGGTGCTCTACATCACGACCACGGCTGGGTTTCACCATTCGGCTTGTGAATACTCGGTCCCGGTGATTCAGAAGCTGGCGAAACAGAGTGGGTTGTTCGAGGTCGTCTGCTCCGACAAGACCGATTTGATCAATGCGGAGGACCTGAAACGGTTCGATGCGGTCTGCTTCTCCAACACGACCGGGGACCTGGGCCAGTTCCCGCTATCGGAGGCCGATCGCGAGGCCTTGATCGAGGCGGTTCGCGGCGGCACCGCGTTCATTGGGATCCATGCGGCGACCGATACCTACAAGGACTGGGCGCCGTATTACGAGATGCTCGGTGGCTCATTCATCGCGCATCCGTGGCACGAGGAGGTCAAGATCGTGATCGAAGACCCCTCGCATCCGGCGGCGCAGAACGCCCCATCGCCCTGGCTGATCAAGGACGAGATATACACCTTCAAGAACTACTCCCGTTCGGACCTCCATGTGATCATGAGTCTGAGCAGTGACTCCTTCAAGGGTAAGGGCAATCGGGAAGACAACGACTACGCGTTGGCCTGGAGCAGGATGTATGGGAAGGGGCGGGTTTTTTACACCGGTCTGGGGCATGACCACGAAGTTTGGGATGCGCCGGCGTTTCAGAAGCATCTGCTCGGAGGGATCGCGTGGGCGCTCGGCGAGGCGGAGGCCACGCTCACGCCCGGGCATGAGCGGATGGAGGCTGGGTTTGACGTGCTCTTTGATGGCGAGAGCCTGAATTGGGGGGAGGACTTCGAGGTGTCCGGCGGGCCTGAATACCGCAGTCATTGGACGGTCCAGCCGGGCGGTGTGTTTCAGGGCTTTTCGGAGAAGGACAGCAGTCATCTCTTTTACATCAAGCGGCCGTATCGCAACTTCGAGGCGCACTCGGAGATCATGATCAGCGCCACGGGCAACAGCGGTTGGTACTACCGGTGTCCGAAGGCGCGCAACTACGACGCTGCCAACGGGATCTACCGCAACTGGCCGGCCGGATTCGAGGCGCAGATCAACAACGGCAGCGGGGATCCGAAGCGCAGCGGGACGTTCTATCCGGAGCCGACGTTATGGGATGCGGACATCCAGCGGGTGCTCGGGTTTGACCATGAAAAGGACGATCCGGATTTCTGGTTCAAGATGTCGATCATCGCGGTGGGCGACCACATGGTGATCAAGCTGAACGACCAGGTGGTGGTGGATCATTTCGTGGGCGAGCGGGAGAAGTTTTACGAGGGGCTCTTCGCCTTTCAGAACCACCACCCGGGGACGGTGGTGAAATTCCGCAACATGGTGGTCCGACCGCTTGCGGACGATTTGAAATAGTCTGCTGCGACGGGACGGATCGGACGGATCGGACGGATCGGACGGATTGGACGGATTGGACGGATTGGACGGATCTGACGGATCTGACGGATCGGCAATCATTTCCTGGGGGCGACGCCTGAAGGAGCGCGCCTTTTCGGGCGGGCTGTGGCTACGAGGCTTGGTCTGAAAGGGCGCGCAGCGCCTTCGCGCATGCCTCGTCGAAGCGTGTCTCGAGTGCGGGGTTGCTCCCACGAATGGCGGCGATCACGCTGCGTGCCCAATCGACGTACGCCCGCTGTCGCTCCGTGGACCATTGCAGGGGCGGGGAGTGGCCAATATCGCTCACGTTGGCGATCTTGTCTGCCAGCTTGATGAGGCGCGCTTGTGGGGAGAGCGTTGCTGCGTGTTCGATTTGGAGCTCTTTGCGCTTTTGTTTGGGCAGGGATTTGTCGTCGGTGACCTCGAGCACGAGTCGGAGGACGTCTGCTCCGAAACCGGCTTCGATCTCGGCGGGTTGGGTATCGGTATCTTCGAGGACATCGTGCAGGAGGGCGGCCTGGAGGGTGGCGACGTCTTCGACTCCGCCGCATTCGGACAAGAGGAGCGCGACGGTGAGCGGATGGTTGATGTAGGGTGTTGCGGCGACATCCTTGCGCCGTTGATTGCGATGTTTGTGCGCGGCGAACGCGGCGGCGTGGAGGATCGCGTGGGTGTGTGGCAGGGGCATGGGGTGGTTGTCCGGTCTGGCGTGTGGCGGTTTTAGTCGCAGGCGGCCTCGCCCATGCCGAGCATGAACTGGGCGATGCGGTCGAGGAACCCGGGCAGCGCCTCGTGAGCAAAATCGGGATAGATGACGAGCTGCTTGGGTGCGGTGAGCTTGTTGTAGGCGGCGAATTGTGAGCTGGGCGGGCAGGTCTGATCCATCATGCCGACAGCCATCAGGACCTCGCCGCGGATCCGTGGGGCGAGGAATTGAACATCGATATAGCCGAGGCTTGTGAACCAGAGTGATGCCTGGGCATGGGTTGGATCGTGGAGCCGGAAGAACTCTGTCAGTTCGCCATAGGCATCCTTGGCCAGGTCCATCTCCCAGACGCGTTGGTAATCGCAGAGGAAGGGGAATGCGGGGGCGACGCGGCGGATCCGCGGTTCGAGGGCTGCGCATGCCAGGCTCAGGGCGCCACCCTGCGAGCCACCGCCGGCACCGACGCGATCGGTGTCGATCTCCGGCATCTGCATGACGATGTGTGCGAGCTGTGCCGTATCCAGGAAGACATTGCGGAAGTAGAGCTTATCGGGATCGTCCTGGATTCCGCGGATGATATGCCCGCTGCGGGTGGTCCCTTTGACCTGGAGGTTGTCCTCGCTGAGGCCGCCTTGGCCGCGGCAATCGAGCGCTGCGACGGCGAAGCCCATGGCGACCCAGCCGAGGAGTGAGAGCCAATCGCCGGAGTTGCCGGTGTACCCATGAAACCAGAGAAGGGCGGGGCATGGATGATCGGGGGAGCAGCCCTTGGGGCGTGCGAATTTGGCGTGCACGCGGGCGCCGCCGGTGCCGGTAAAGAAGAGGTGCATGCAGTCGGCGCCGGGTGCCTGAAAAGCGGCCGGAACGATCTCGGGCGGGGCTTCGGTCGATTGCAATTCCCTCAGGGCGCGCTCCCAATAGGCATCGAAATCGGCCGGCCTCGGGTTTCGGCCGTTGTATTGCTTCAGCTGATCGAGCGGAAGGTCCAGGGTCGCCATAGAAAAGCTCCTTACCCGGCGGGCACCGTTGGTTTGTCAGGGGCGGCCGGAGAGGGAATTGAGGAGGAGTTTCAGGATTTTGTTTTCGGCCTCTCGGCCTTGAATGCGCGTGTCGTTCCAGCATAGGACGATTTGGAGATCTGGCAAGACGACGAGGGCGCGCTGGCCGCCATGGCCGAAAGCGCCGTAGGCATTGATCGGCGCGTCGGGCCAGTGCCGGTTTCCCTCCCGGTCAATGCCATTGGTCCACCAGAGCCAGCTGTAGGATCCCATATGATCGGTCTGATTGTCGGGGATGGCTCTGGAGCCCATCGTGCGTTGGTCGGGCAGCATCGCCGCCGGTTCGATTCCCGCGCGGGGGAAGTCGCCGGGGAGTGGTGAGCTGACGGCCATGCGCGCGTGTTCTTTTGAGATGATCCGGTGGCCGTTCCATTCACCTTCATGTAGAAAGAGAAGGCCGAAGCGTGCGAGGTCACGAACGGAGATGGCGATCCGGCCGGGGCGGTCGTTCGGACCGAACGCGAGCATGGTGGGGTTGTCCTCGCACTGAATGCGATCGGTCAGGCCAGGGTGGAAGAGATCGTGGTCGAGGTTGGCGTGGTTTGATTGGTAGGCCTTGAGGAAGAGGGTGTCGAAGAAGAGCGCCATCTGCCAGTCGTTGTAGGCGAAGGCTTCGCCGGGGGCCTCTCGCATTCCGTAACCCGTGGTCTGATAGGCCGCCTGGCGCCAGGTCATCCGGCGGTCCGGGTGGCCGAGCTCTGGATTGAGAAGGTTGAGGCGTGGTTCCCAGGCGGCCATGCGATCGTCGAATCCGCCGATCTTGCCCTCTTCGACTGCCTTGATGAGGAAGAACGAGTAGAACGGTTTCGCGGCGGAGGCGAGATCGATGCGTTTGGATGGATCACCCCAATGGAAGACCTGAACGCCGTCGCGCACCAGGAATCCGTGGCCGCCGGCGGTATCGGCGAGCATCCGAAGGGTGTCGAGGTTCAGACCTGCTTCCGTGGGCGAGCGCTGGATCCAGTGCTCGCCCGGAAAGACCGCGTCCGCGGCTGAACCGGCCGTCCAGGCAAGGCAGAGTGCTGCGGAGATGATGCAAAGGCGGGTATGGAGACGAGTCGAATTCATGATGACTCCAGGGAGGTCGGGCGGAAGCCTGAGGAAGAGAGGTGGGTGGCCCCAGTGGCCCCAGTGGACCCAGTGGACTGAAGCCTGAGTGTAAAGATGCGGTTCGGGACAATCCATCTGAAAACGATTGAAGGGTTGAGGCTGGGCAATCACCAGAGCCCGTCCGAAAAGGCGATTGGAACCGAGCTGCTGCGAGTCGCCTGTGCCCTCGTGTTGGCCTCCGTCCTCCTCCTATCTCGTACTCGCTCTCCCAACCTCTCGTGTCTCGCCCCGTTCGCATCCTCGTGTACGGGAACGTGTCCGTTTCCCAGCCCAACAGCGCATTGACCCCACCCATCCTCATGGCCAAGTCGACAACGCCACCGCGCCCTCTGCGGGAGGCTCGCATTGCATCGATCCCGATTCCCCTCATTTTTTCTGGATTGCGTCATAGCGAATGGCTTGGCATGGTGGGCGGGATTTCTGGATACCAATTCAAACGTTGGGAAATGGGATATGACTGATCTGCAATCGGCACATATGGGGTTTCTGGTATTGTTCGGGTTGGGCGGGATCATCTCCGCTGCGGGGTTTCTCCTGCCGGCGTATGTCGGAGCGCTCAACTGGAGCAACCGTGAACATCGCATCATGACATACTGGGGAATCGCCGTTTATCTCAGCCACCTATTGGTCTTGGGATACATGCAATTTGTCGCCGTAAACTTCTAAGCCCTCCATCATGAATATAGCCATTACCATCAGTCCCTTGGATACGGGGGTCGTCCTCGTATACTTCACGCTGATCATCCTCGCGGGCACCGCGATGGGTGGTTTCACGCGCAGCACCAAAGACTTTTTTATGGCCGGCCAGCGGTTCGGTGCTTGGCTGATCGCCTTTTCCTGTGTGGCGACGACGGTCGGCTCCTACAGCTTCATCAAGTATGCGACCGCCGGGTTCAACTATGGAATGTCATCCTCCATGTCGTATGTGAACGACTGGATCTGGTATGGATTCTGGGCATTCGGCTGGTTCCCCATCATCTACTACTCCGGCGTGATGTCGGTCCCGGAGTATTTCGAGCGGCGTTTCAATGCCCGGTGCCGTGCGGTGGCCAGTGGCGTGTTGCTGCTCTACATGGTGGGCTACATCGGGATCAACCTCTACACGCTCGGCGTCGCCTTGGAGCCGATTTTATTGCCCCACCTGCAGGCGATCTGGCCCTGGTTTTCGACGATCCATCTGGTGATACTGATTGCGGGGGTCACTTCGATTTACGTCGTTGCGGGCGGGCAGACCTCGGTCATTGTGACGGACCTGATCCAGGGGGTGTTATTGCTCTTCATGGGCCTGGCGCTGTTTGGGTTCGGTATCCGCTTCTTGCACATGCACGATCAGGGGTTCTGGGCGAACCTGCCGCCGATGTGGCGGGTGCCGATCTACAAGCTGCAGGAGCCGGGGAACTTCAATTCGCTCGGCATCTTTTGGCAGGACGGGATCGCCAACTCCGCCGCGTTTTGGTTCATGCATCAGGGTTTGATCCTGCGCTTCCTTTCGGCGCGGACCGCGAAGGACGCGCGCAAGGCGTTCACTGTGACGCTCTTCATTCTGATGCCGTTGGCGACCATCTGCGTTTCGAGCGCCGGCTGGATCGGGCGTGCCATGGTGGAAGCCGGGCTGCTCCCGACGGATGTCGACCCGAAACACATCTTCATCACCGTGGCCAACACGGTGGTGCATACCCCCGGCTTCTTCGGTCTGATCCTCGCCGCGCTGACGGCGGCGTTGATGTCGACGGCGGACACGTTGATCAACGCGGTGGCTGCTGTGTCGATCAACGACATCTACCGCCGCTTTTGGGTGAAGAACAAGTCGGATAAGCACTACCTCTTGATGGCGCGTTGGATCTCGATCGGCGCGGCGATTGTGGGCGTCTCGATCGTACCGATTTATATGAAGTTCAAGTCGATCTATGTCGCGCACGGCGCGTTTACGGCGGCGATCACGCCGCCGTTGGTGGTTCCGATCCTGCTTGCGGCCTTCTGGCGCCGGTTCACCGCCAAGGCGGCGATCACCACGATGGTGGGCGGCGTGGCCCTGGTCGGCATCTCCATCTGGAAGCCGCAGGTGATGGAGTGGTGCCGCATGGGCATTGCCGAGGGTGGTGAGAATTACTTCCGTGCGCTCTTCGGGACGGTCGTCTGTTTTGTGATCGGGATTGTGACCTCGCTGCTGACCCAGCACGATGCGTCTGAAAATACGGCAGGGTTGGTCTGGGGGCCTGAGCGCGAATTCAAGGAACTGTACAAGGGTTCACCGATCAATGAGCGTCCAGGTGGTAAGTTGGAGCTCAAGCTCCAGCTGGCCGATCTGCCCAACGAGCAGGTCGTCGTCCCAGCGGACGCTGCCGAGGTCCTGGCCGCGGAGGCGGGGGACATCATCTTCCTGTCGCATCCCGGTCGATTCCACGGTGTGCTGCGATCGGCGCACGTCCGCCTGGCGGCACTGCCGGAGGGGATCACACCGCCGGATTCGGGGCATGTCCTGGTCAGTGCAGATCTGTTGGAACAGGCTCGTCTGAAGGCGGATGGGTCTGCGGTTTTGTGGAAAATCATGTAGCGCTTCAAAGCAACAAAGATGAAACCATTTGGAATCGCGTTGGGCAGTGGTGCTGCCCGGGGCTTGGCGCACATCGGTGTTCTGGAGGCCCTTGAAGAGGAGGGCCTCCGGCCTGCTTGGATTGCCGGCACCAGCATGGGCGCCCTGGTCGGGGCGGTCTATGGGTCTGGTAATCTGACTTCGTTGAAGGAGGAATTCCTCAAGCTGGATCGGCGCAACATTCTTTTTTACTTCCTGGAGCTGAACATGCCCAGGAGTGGGCTGATCGACGGGCACCGGATTGTAGAAACCCTGGAGGATCAGTTTCTGACGCGAAGGATTGAGGACCTCGACTGCCCGTTTCGGTGTATTGCGACGAACCTGCTGACCGGCAAGCCGTATATTTTTCGGGAGGGCAATCTCGCGCAAGCGGTGCGTGCCAGCATCTCGATCCCCGGCATCTTCAATCCGGTCTATATCGAGCCGGACGTTCTGATCGACGGTGGCTTGGTCAATCCGGTACCGGTGGATGAGGTCCGAGACATGGGTGCAAAGTTTGTGGTTGGGGTTGAGGTAACCTTTGGCAGGCTGGAGAAGGCCGAGAAATCGATTCCCACCAACTATCTCGATCGGCTGCGTGAAATCCAAACCGATCTGCGGTCGGAGACGCGGCAGCGCTGGATCGATCGTATCAAGGAGGCGTTGACCTCGGTGAACCCGGAGCAGTTGGGGCCGATCAAGAAGTGGTTGGCGCCTGCGCCGATCCCCAACATGATCGATGTACTGGCCAATTCATTCCGCATCATGGAGGACACGCTGGGGGATTTTCTGTTGAAGATTCACCCGGCAGACCTGCTGATCCGGCCGGATGTCTCCGCGATTGGGACCCTCGAATTCGATCGCGCGGACGAAGCGATTGCGGCTGGATACGAGGCGATGCATGCTGCGATGCCGCAATTACAAGCAGCGCTTGAGAATGGCTGATCAGGCCGTCTCCAGTCTGTTTCACGTCGTTGGGCAAAGAGGAAGTAGGAGGTTCCAGTGAGAGCAATCCTGGTAAGGGAAACCGGCAAACCGGAAGTCATGCGCATTGAGGAATTGCCTTCACCGACGCCTGGGGCGGGGGAACTCGTGATTGATCTCGAGGCGGTTGGGGTCAACCCGGTGGACACCTATATCCGGTCCGGTGCACAGGGCTATGCTCCGAAGTTGCCCTACACCCCCGGCCTGGACGGGGCCGGGATTGTATCGGCGGTGGGCAAGGGTGTCACCCAGCTTCGGCCGGGGGATCGGGTCTACATTGCCGGTTCATTGAGCGGAACTTACGCGGAGCAGGTGTGCTGTTTGGAGGGCCAGGTTCATCCTCTGCCGAAATCGCTCTCGTTTGCGCAGGGTGCGGGCATTGGCGTGCCGTATGGCACAGCCTACCGTGCGCTCTTTATCCGTGGTGCGGCAAAACCGGGTGACGTCGTCCTGGTGCACGGCGCGAGCGGTGGAGTGGGGTTGGCGGCGGTGCAGCTGGCAGCGGCTGTGGGTATGCGTGTGTTTGCCACGGCGGGGACGGAAGAAGGCCGCCTCATCGCCTGTTCGGCGGGTGCGCATGCCGCGGTCGACCACCACGCACCAGAGCATATGGATGAACTTTTGGGTCAGCTGGGCCAGAGTGGGTTCGACGTGATTCTGGAGATGCTGGCCAACGTCAATCTCGATCGTGACCTCACGGCGCTCGCGCGCGGGGGGCGCGTGGTCGTGGTGGGGAATCGAGGCCGGGTGGAGATCAACCCGCGGGACCTGATGGGGCGTGACGCGTCGGTCCTCGGTATGACCCTTATGCACGCAAGCCCGGAGGAGCTGGGGAGGATCCATGCCGCGTTGGGGGCGGGCTTTGAGCGTGGGGTGTTGAATCCAATCGTAGCCTGTGAGCTGCCGTTGGACCAGGCGCCGAAGGCGCATCATTGGATCATGGAACAACCCGCGCGCGGCAAGATTGTTCTGATGCCGTAATCCGGGAAGGCCTCGCCGGTGGCCCGATCGAGCTTGCTTGAGGCTATCCGAAAAGGTCTCCGGATCCGGATGGGGAGGTATCCCGCAGAGATCG
>ENA-UOOH01000560-UOOH01000560.1-fermentation-metagenome-genome-assembly--contig:-NODE-560-length-41814-cov-5.868436_pt1 | contig 41814 bp, 38 predicted proteins | sample MGYA00245778_ERZ724025 | MGnify/ENA primary metagenome ERZ724025 (study PRJEB28704, sample SAMN03018313) | fermentation metagenome | biome: anthropogenic terrestrial biome; feature: soil; material...
CTCCAGGTAGGATGAAAAGGCAGTACAACATAGATGTGCGGACTGGGAGTGAAGTCCGGCGCATCTTCCCCCGTGAAAAACAGGTGGAAGTCAGTGATCTGCAGAATCAAAAAATGTACCTGGAGAGTTACGACTATTTGCTCCTGTCCCCCGGGGCAGCTCCGATTATCCCGGACATTCCCGGGATAAACCTGCCCAATGTGTTTACAGTTCGGAATGTACCGGACAGCGACAGGATCAAGGAGTATATTGAATCTGAAAAGCCTGCCTCGGCAGTGGTTATCGGGGGCGGGTTTATCGGGCTGGAAATGGCTGAAGTCCTGCATCTCAGGGGGGTTCAAGTAACCGTGGTGGAAGCTGCCCGGCAGGTGCTGGGGCCACTGGACCCGGAAATGGCGGCAATCGTCCACAAGTACCTTCAAGAACAGGGCATCAGGCTGGTTCTGGGAGACAAGTCAACGGCGTTCGAAGGGTCTTCCCGGGTGGAGAAGGTGATTCTGGAAAGCGGCAGGGAAATTCCGGCCGCTATGGTGGTCCTGGCAATTGGCGTTAAGCCGGAGGTATGGCTGGCTAAAGAAGCCGGGCTGGCAATTGGTTCTACCGGGGGGATTCTGGTGGATGAATACTCGCGCACCTCAGATCCTTCCATTTATGCCGTGGGTGATGCTATTCAGGTTAAACACCTTGTAACCGGCCTGGACGTCCTGGTTCCCCTGGCCGGGCCGGCCAGCCGCCAGGGGCGCCTGGTAGCCGACAACATTGCCGGTTCCCCCGTCAAACACAGGGGTGTTCAGGGTACGGCCATCGTCAAACTCATGGATATGACAGTGGCGGTTACCGGGGCCAATGAAAAGACACTGATGAGGCTTGGGATTGATTATTTGGACTGTCAAATCCACTCCGATCCCCATGCCGCTTATTACCCTGGGGGTGTGCAGATGTCCATGAAGCTACTATTCACGCCCCTTGAAGGGAAAATCCTGGGTGCTCAGGTTGTCGGCTACACAGGAGTGGACAAGTGTATTGACGTGCTGGCCACGGCCCTCCGGGCCAAAATGACCGTCTTTGACCTGCAGGAGTTGGAATTGGCCTATGCCCCCCCGTTTTCCTCGGCCAAAAGCCCTGTCAACATGGTTGGCTACGTAGCGGCCAATATTCTAAGAAAAGAAGTGGAAACAGTTCGCTGGGAGCAATTGGAGCAGCTGGTTACCGGCGGCGCCTCTGTGCTTGATGTGCGGACAGCCAAAGAATTAGCGAAATTTGGCGCCGTGGAAGGGTCTTTGAATATTCCGCTGGATGACATCCGGAAAAGGCTGGATGAAATCCCCAAAGACAGGGATGTCCTCATTTACTGCCAGTCAGGGCAGAGAAGTTATGTCGCCAACCGAATTCTATGCCAAAAAGGTTACAAGGTAAAAAATATCAGCGGGGGCTACAAGTCGTACGAGGCACTGAAATAGAAGCGGGACGGGGACGGGATTTGACGCCCCTCCCCTACTAAAAAATTAATTAAGTACGCTCCAGGGGTATTAACTGTCCCGGATAAGGTCACCTGCCCGGGGCTTGTCTTGCTGGATTAATTCCTTGGTTCTAATACGGCGCACGGCCCCCCGGTGGCGCATTTGCCGCAAGCATCGCAGGTTCCCAAATCGGTGTAATAGGCGTCCACAGCCAGGAGATAACGGTAGCATTTTTGCTTATCCAGACCCTGTGTGGTCAGCGCTCCGGAGGGGCAGCTTTTGACACAGGCAAGACATTTTCCTTCCCTCAAGTAAAGACAGTGTGGACTATCAGGGCGAGGTGACGGTGAAACCGGCAGGTCCAGAACGAGACTGCCCAGGCGGCCGGCGCAGCCGTGAGGGGTAATCAGCATCTGGTGCAGGCCGAAGCTACCGGCGCCGCAGATGTAGGCAACGTGCTTATGGGACCAGAAAGAGATGAGCTGCTCCGGGTCAAAATTATGGGTGGGCTGCTGCCAGGCCGCCTTCACCCCTTCGGCGGCCAGTCCGGCTGCCAGCTTCTCACAGCAAAGGCTGATCAGGCGGTTGGTTTCAATATAAGCTTCAGCCCATTCTCTGGAAACGTAAGGGGATTTTCGATTGGTGACTACCATCTCTTTTGGGAAGGGGATAAAAAAAGCCACTACCGATGCCGCTTCCGGAAGCAGGTCCTGCGGCAGTAAGTGTCCCGGGCCCACAACTTTTTTCAATTCCGCAAAGAGGGGGTCGACGGCTCTGGCGTAGGTTACCAGGGGACTGCAGTAGGAAATATTTCCCGTGCTGTTGGCGATTATTTGTTCAATTGTGTTTTCGATATATTCTTTCATGGACAAGTCCTTTCCTTGCTTGCGAAAAAGTGGTAAAAGGGTGTTTTTAAATGAGCTCACTACCATTATAAAGCCTATAAAGGAAACACGGTACCGGATGCAGAATAATTAGTAGAAAAATTGATGCTGAAGTATAAGACCGGAGGTAACGGGACTGAAATACGAAGACACGATAATCAACCCCTATTTGGGGGTTATCCTGGCTGTTGTAGCCGCTTCTTTTTCCTCGGTTTTGACAAAATTGGCCGGAGCCCCGCCCCTTGCTATCGCTTTTTACAGGCTGTTCTTCGCACTCCTGCTCCTGGCGCCGCCGGCTTTGAACGCAGCCGGTCGCGCAGAATTTACAAGGATTCCCCGCAAGGACCTGGCTCTGGCGGCCGTTGCCGGCGTCTTTTTGTCGCTTCACTTTGCTGTGTGGATAAATTCCCTCAATTACACCTCTGTGGCCAGTTCCACCGTACTGGTTACCTTGCAGCCGATCTTTGTGGTCGCCGGCGGGTTTTTCTTTTTGCAAGAAAAAGTCAGCCGGCAGGGCCTTGTGGGTGTCGCCCTGAGCCTGGCCGGAAGTGTTTTAATTGGGATTCACGATTTTAGAGTTGGGGGGGAAGCGCTGTATGGTGATCTTCTAGCCTTCAGCGGCGCCTTTTTCGTGGCTGTTTATGTTTTAATCGGCCGCAGCCTGCGGGGCAGATTTTCGCTGTTTCCTTATGTTTTCCTGGTGTATGGAACTGCCGCAGTATTTTTGCTTCTCTTGAATCTAGCAACTGCCACACCGCTCTATCCTTATCCACGACAGGCCTGGCTCTGGTTTTTTTTACTTGCGCTGATCCCCACGATCTTCGGCCACACCGTGCAAAACTGGGCGCTCCGCTATGTAAAAGCGGCGGTGGTATCGGTGAGCATTCTGGGCGAGCCGGTGGGGGCAACGATTCTGGCCTTTTTTATCTTTCAGGAAACTCCGGGACTGCTGCAGCTTATAGGTGGGGCTACGATTATCCTGGGCCTTTATACCTTCATCATCCATTCCCTTAATCCGCGTAAACAAAAAGAATAATAGTGGCGGGGCACGGAAGAAGTCTAAAAAAGAAGGATAATAGTGCATTCTGTTGAAATTAAAGTTTTTATAACTATAAAACCATTGCCGGGAGGTGAAGTCAGGAATACTAAATGCTTCAGGCTTCAACTAAGAAAAAGGGGGAGAAAATTTGAAAAAGAACAGGTACCTGCTTTTGCCGGTGGTTCTCCTGTTGGTCGGGTTGTTGGCGGCCGGCTGCGGCGGAGCCAAGGACACGTCCAATACTGCAGGGGGAGATACCATTAAAATCGGTTTCCTGGGCGGTAAGACAGGCGGCCATGCTCACTACGGGATTGAAACTTTAAAGGGGATGCAGATGGCTGTTGAAGATGTCAACAGTGCAGGCGGGGTGAACGGGAAGAAACTCGAGATTATTGAGGGGGACCACGGCAGTAATAGCAGTGAGGCCGCCAACGTTACACAAAAGCTGATCACCCAGAAAGTATCTGCCATCGTCGGTGATCCGACCACCGGCATTACCAAGGTGGCGGCCCAGATCTGCCAGCCCTCCAAGGTTGTCCTCCTCTCTGCGGGAGCAGTGGGACCGGGTATTGTTGAAATAGGTGATTATATTTACCGGGACACCCTGCTCGACGCTGTGGCTGCCCCGGCCGTGACCAAATATTTGACCGAGGAGCTCAAGTGGAAGAAAGTTGCCCTGGTTACCACCACAGGACTCTCGTACAGCGAAGGGCTGACCAATATCTTTAAACCGGCACTGGCCAAATACGAAATCGAAATCGTGGCTGAGCAGAGCATCATGGAAAAAGATACTAATTTCAGCGCCCAGGTCACCGCACTGAGCAAGAAGGAGTTTGACGGCGTGGTCTTTACGGGTTATTATACCGAGGGCGCCCTCTTTATGAATGAAATGCGCAAGCAGGGGCTCAAGCAGGTCATGGTCGGCGGCGACGGCCTCCTTGGCAAGGAATTATATCAACTGGGTGAAAAAGCTGTCGCGGGAAGCATGCTCTACGCAGGCTTTGCGGTGGATACCAAGAACGCTGCCGGCAAGACCAGGGAATTCATTGAAAAATACCAGTCCAGGAACAACGGCGCCATGCCCGACATGTTCCCGGCCCAGGGCTACGATGCCGTCCTGATCCTGGCCGAGGCGATGAAGGCGGCCCAGAGCAGCGACCCCACCGTGTTTAAGGACAAGCTGGCCCAAACCAAAGATTTTAAAGGTGTAACGGGTACCATTACCTTTGACGCCAAGCGCGAACCGATTAAAAGTCCGGTTTACTTAATGGAAGTTAAAGATTCACCGGAATATCCTGTGAAGGCCGTCATTCCGATCACTGGGTAGTTTATTCGTGCCTTAAGCGGCGCTTCGAGCCATGAAAATCAGCTGATTCAAATAACTTAGGTACCCGGTACCTAAGTTATACGCGGTACTAGTTATTCGAAATTGTAGGCTTGATTTTAATCGAACATAGCGTGTTTGCGCCGAATTGCTGTTTCATGGATCACTTGGTGAGCATCATCAGGTATCATAGACTTAATTGTTTTCAGGGGTTTTATTCTTAAATATGTGCCAGGTAAATTATGAAAGGGAGCAACTTCCAAGTTGCGATTTCTGTCAACTGTCGGCAAATGGCTCTGCCCGTGTTTAGGGCCAGGCGCCGACAGTTCTCCTGACGGGGGGCGGCCCGGTTTTTGTGCTTACCTTAACCTTAGACATCCATGCCACTGACGCGGCGCCAGCAGAAGGATGAAAAAGTAAGAAGCTAATAAGTTAAGGGCCAGGCGCCGGTCTTGGTAATAGGAGGTGTTTTCAATGTTCTGGCAACAACTGGTAAACGGTCTAACCCTTGGTACAACATATGCTCTCATCGCTCTGGGCTATACCATGGTTTACGGAATTATTCAACTCATTAACTTCGCCCACGGAGAAGTATACATGATCGGGGCCTTTGTCGGCCTGATTATGGTAGCGGTTTATAAGGTCAACTTTTTTGTGGCCATGCTGGTGGCCATGGGTGTGTGCGTGCCACTGGCGGTTTTGATCGAAAGGGTGGCCTACCGGCCCCTGCGCAAGTCTACAAGGCTTGCCCCCCTTATTTCGGCCCTGGGGGTATCAATTTTCCTGCAGACGCTTGTAACCCTAATCAAGGGCGGTCCGAACCCGCTTGCTTTTCCCCAGGTTATCCAGGATACCGTTTACGTTTTGGGGCCTGTCAAGTTTTCCACGGTCCAGTGTATTATTCTTATTGTTGCCAGCCTGCTAATGATCTTCCTGCAGTTTACAATTAAATATACAAAAATGGGAAAAGCGATGAGGGCAACTTCAGAGGATTATGAGACTGCCGGCCTGATGGGCATCAATGTCAACAATGTGGTATCTTTTACCTTTGCCGTTGGGGCAGCCCTGGCTGCGGCAGGTGGTGTGCTGGTCGGCATGTACTTTAACTCCATCCATCCCTTTATGGGGGTTTCAGTGGGTCTCAAGTCCTTCTGCGCGGCGGTCCTAGGGGGAATCGGCAGTATTCCCGGGGCCATGCTGGGGGGGATTTTTCTCGGTATCGTAGAAGTGATGGGTGTGGCTGCGGGCTTTGATTCCTACAAGGAGGCGATTGCCTTCGGCCTTTTGATCCTGGTCTTACTTTTCAAACCCACAGGTCTTCTGGGACGTCCTATTCAAAGGAAGGTGTAAGATCATGGAAGCCGTTATGAGTATCCTGACTAATCCATATTATATCCAAGTTGTGACCATGGTTGGCATTTCCCTGATTGCAGCGCTGGGACTGCACTTGATCACTGGCATTACCGGTCAATTTTCCTTTGGCCATGCGGCATTTGTAAGCATTGGGGCCTATGCGTCTGCCCTGGTGACCATTCATCTGCATTTGCCGTTTGTTTTGAGCATGTTGGCCGGGGGACTGGCAGCTGCTCTTTGCGGGGTTTTGCTGGGTTTTCCCAGCCTTCGCCTGACCGGAGACTACCTGGGAATTACCACACTAGGATTTGGTGAAATCGTACGGGTTGTATTCATTAATCTGAAAATTACGGGGGGGGCCGGCGGGCTGGCCGGAATACCCCGGGAATCGAATATATTTCTTGTTTATATCGTGGTGGTTTTGACCATCTGGGGTATGTACAGGATTCAGAACTCCCGGTTTGGCCGGGCTCTGGTAGCCATCCGGGAAGATGAAATCGCAGCCGAAACCATGGGCATCAATCCCCTTTTATATAAGATTAAAGCATTTGCTATTGGTACTTTTGTCGCCGGCGTCAGTGGTTCCCTCTTTGCCCACATGATGCAGTACTTGAATCCTTCCGATTTTGGCTTTGCCAGGTCCTTTGAAATCCTTAATTTTGTTGTTCTGGGTGGCCTGGGCAGCATTCCCGGTACGATCCTGGGGACGGCTATATTGTCCCTGGCACCCGAGTTCTTGCGCTTTGTTAAAGAATACCGGATGTTGATCTACGGGGCCTTGATGGTTACCATGATGATCTTTCGCCCTAACGGCCTGCTGGGCGGGGTGGACGTCATCCGGGTACTCCGGGGCTATAGGAACCGAAGGGAAGCGCGGAGATAAGCTTAGGGTGAGCTGTAGGAATTTTAAACCAGAGGTGCAGATATGTCGGCTTTACTGGAACTGAAGGACATAACTATTCGTTTTGGTGGTTTAGTTGCGGTAGACGGGATCAGTCTTGAGGTGAAGGAAGGAAATGTTGTGGCGCTAATTGGCCCTAACGGCGCCGGCAAAAGCACGGTATTTAATGTCGTAACCGGCATTTACACCCCGACTTCCGGGAAAGTACTGTTCAGGGGTGAGGATATTACGAAATTAAAGCCATATGCAATCACAGACCGTGGCATTGCCCGGACCTTCCAGAATATACGTCTTTTTAAAAACCTGTCGGTGCTTGAAAATGTGAAAATAGGCTGCCACTGTCGTGGCCGGGCCGGGATCTTCGGCGCACTCTGCCGTTACTCCGGAGTAAGGGGGGAGGAAAAGGCCTTTGTGGACAAGTCCCTGGAAGCCATGGGTGTTGTTGATCTGACAGGAAAAAAGGAAGAATTGGCTAAAAACCTTTCCTACGGGGAGCAAAGAAGGCTGGAAATCGCCAGGGCACTGGCTTCTGAACCAGTGCTTTTATTGCTGGATGAGCCTGCGGCAGGAATGAATCCCCAGGAAAAGCAAACCCTGATGCAGATGGTACAACGCATCAGCGGGATGGGTATAACCGTCTTTTTGGTTGAACACGATATGAAATTTGTAATGAGCCTGTCGGATCGCGTCAATGTTTTGGACTACGGACGCAAAATAGCTTCCGGTACACCTTCGGAAGTACAGCGCGACACCACGGTTATTGCTGCCTACCTGGGGAAGGAAGTGGTTTAGGAATGCTCCTGGAAATTGAAAACATTACGGTCTTCTACGGCGGTGTCCGCGCTCTGAGGGGTGTTTCCTGCCAGGTGGAAGAGGGTGAAATTGTCGCGCTGATCGGAGCCAACGGGGCGGGAAAGAGCACCACGCTCAGGGCTATTTGCGGCCTTGTGCGCCCTCAGTCAGGAACGATCACATATACAGGAAACATTTTAAACAAAATCCCACCATTTAAAATTGTTGCTATGGGAATCTCCCAGGTGCCGGAGGGCCGCAGGGTTTTTACCAGGCTGACCGTCCTGGAGAACCTGGAAATGGGTGGATACACCCGGAAAAACTCTACGGAGGTAAAGGCCTCAATGAAAAATGTTTTTGCCCGGTTCCCCCGCCTTGAAGAAAGAAAATACCAGTTGGCCGGCACCTTGAGCGGTGGTGAGCAGCAGATGCTGGCTATGGGCCGCGCCCTGATGTCCAGGCCCAGGCTCCTTTTGTTGGACGAGCCTTCAATGGGTTTAGCGCCCATGCTGGTAAGAGAGATATTTTCAATCATTTCAGAGATTAATCAAGCGGGAACGACAATCCTTTTGGTTGAGCAAAACGCCAATATGGCCCTTTCCATTGCAAACCGGGCCTATGTTCTGGAGACGGGGGAAATCGTCCTTTCGGGTACCGCCTCTGAAATGGCCAATAATCCGGATGTCCGCAAAGCCTATCTGGGCGAATGATTTTAAAAAAAGCGTTTTGTTTTTGTACTAAGGCTTTGACGTTCAGAAAAAATCTAAATGAGAACGAAAGAAGAAAATTTTCCGCTGATTTAGGGGGATGTTTTTTTGTTCAAGAAAGCACTTTACGTGACGGGATTTCTTGTTTTCCTGGTTCTGCTATTTTTTCTCTATAGGGAATACCGGCCGTCCCTCCCGTTTGGACGTGTCGGGGAGCAGGGGCAAACAATACCAAAGGAGGCCCTGATCCGCCTGGAGGATATCAGTCCAGGAGCTTATGATACCGCTGAAAAGTTAGGTAAGCTTGAGGCGATAGCCGACTTTCTGCATGAAGAGGGAGTTCCCTTTCACGTGTCCCTGATTCCGGTTTATAAGGATCCCAAAAACAATATTGAAATCAGTATTGGAGATACGCAGAATGCCCATGTGAGAGCTTTTATCAAAACCATTCTATATCTGCGGGAAAAAGGCGGGCTGATTGGCCTGCATGGCTATACTCACCAGTACCGGAACGAGACGACCGGTAATGGCTACGAGTTTGCGACGAAGGGCACCGATCCGTTTGCCGGGGCGGCTTATGCCGAGGAAAGGATTAATAAGGCCCTGGAGTTGGCTGACAGGGCCGGCATTCCGGTTGATTACTGGGAAACTCCCCACTATACCGGCTCCAGTGAACAGTACAAAGTGATGGGGGATTATTTCGGGCTTTTATATGAACCTAATCCAAAGGACAAAAAAAATAAGTTTATCAGTTCCTGGGATGGGTCCGAAAGTCAAAGCGTAGTTTTTGTGCCGGCGCCGTTTTTAAATGTTGCCGCCGCAAAAGATGTGGACAGAATTCTCAACCAGTTGAATAAAGAGGATCCGGCTCAATTAGCAAGCTTTTTTTTCCACCCCTATCAGGAGTTTCAATTTATGTATAAAATGAAAGCCCCCGAGGGATACACTTTCTATGCGCACGAGACGAACTCCTACCTGCACAGACTGATCGGCGGTTTTAAGGAAAAGGGCTATACTTTTGTCAGTGTCTATGATGCGATTGAGTTTTTGCCTGCCCAGCGCATGTCCGGTCTTTCCCCTACTTCCGGCAAGGTCCTGGTAACCGGTGATTTTGACGGAGACAGGCGGGCTGACTTTGCGGCCGGGGATCCTTCAGATGGAAGCTGGTTTGTGGTTAAGAGCCGGCTTGAGCAGGCTCTTCCCAGAAATAACGGGCATTCCTTCAGTCCGGCTACAGAGTGGCTCAGACAACCATGGCAGGGCGGAACTACCAGCTTCGCCGCGGGAGATTTCAATGGCGACGGCCGGTGCGACCTTGTTTGCTGGGACAGAAACACAGCAGCGGTTCGTGTCGCTCTAAGCGATGGCGGCAGCTTTGTTCCACCGCAGCATCCGTGGGGGAAATTTGGTGCCCCTGATCCTGATGCCGCGGCCCAAATGCTTGTGGCGGATTTTAACGGCGACCGGATCGATGATCTGTTCTTCTGGGAGAAAGGCGAAAACCGGGCCTTTGTTTTGACCTGCAATGGAAAAGGGTTTTCCCCGGCTTCCCCCTGGTTGGAACACGGTTCTGCCGGGGGCAGCTTTGCGACTACGGCCGGGGACTTCAACGGCGACGGTAAAAAAGATCTTGCTGTACTGGACAAGGAAACAGGCGCCGTTGAAGCGGCCTTTAGCACTGGTTCCCGTTTTTTAAAGATTAATAGCGACGGAGACGGGTTCCTGCTGAAAGATTTTGTGTCCGGCTACAGCTGGCAGGTGCAAGCCGGTGATGTTAACGGGGACGGGATAGACGAATTGATAGCTTACAACGGCGCGGATGGGAAGTGGCTATTTGCCCATGTGGGAGAAACCGGGTTTATTGTGAAAAACATTCCTTTTACGTATGGCAGGGATTTGGACGGGCGTTCCTTTGTAGCGGATTTTAACGGCGATGGGAAGGCCGATCTGGCCGTGGAGCGGCGCTTTGCGCGGGGCCAGACCCCGGTCGATATTGCCGTCTCTGTTCTAAGTGCAGCCAAACAGAGGCATTAACATAAGTCTCAAAAGTTTAAATTATAATGCAGGTATGATTAAGGAGGGCTCACCTCAAAATAAACCGGGGCAATGCCAAAAAAGGCTTGTTCCTATTTAGAGCAGGTGTTACTATTTCGTACAAGAGGTGTATAATAATGGACCATACAGGTGTTAAAACGGGGACAGCTTTTATATAGGAATAGAGCAAAAATAAAATATTTTACGTGAAAATGTTTTGGTACAGTTATTGCACTATCTGGTAGTATGCTTCCGATTTATTATTTCCCAGGGGGAAGTAATAAACGTGAGGGTACGATGAGTAATTATCGTGCCTGCCAGTGCGCAAAGGAAGAGATGGTTAAACATCTCTTCCTTTTTTTGTTAACTCAAACCAAAATAAAATTTGAGGAGGGTTTTTAATGAAGTTCATCCGTGTGGACATGGCGACAAAACAAGTGAAGGTTGAAGGGGTGCCCCAGAAATACGCCGGTCTAGGTGGTCGTGGTCTTACCTCTAATTTTGTGGCAGATGAGGTGAAGCCGACCTGTCACCCTCTAGGAAAAAGTAATAAACTGATCTTTGCCCCCGGCATGCTTTCAGGAACAAGCGCCGCTAACTCCGGTCGTCTTTCCGTAGGCGGCAAGAGCCCGCTGACCGGCGGCATTAAAGAGTCCAATACCGGCGGTACAGCTAGTCAGAAACTGGCCAGAATGGGCATTAAGGCGCTCGTTGTCGAGGGACTTCCAGCAGAAGACAAATACTTCGTTATTAAAGTAACAGTGGACGGCGCGACAATTGAGGACGCTCCCAAGGAAACCATCGGAATGGGCAATTACGAGGCAATTAAGGTACTACAAGCTAAATACGGCAGCAAGGTAGGCGTAGCTATAATCGGTCCTGCCGGTGAAATGAGGCTTACTGCAGCGAATATCTCCTTTGCAGATCCCGACGGCAATATCCGCAGCGCCGGTCGTGGCGGTCTTGGCGCAGTAATGGGCTCCAAGAAGGTAAAAGCTATTGTTATTGACGACACCGGCGCCACCAGCGTTCCCATCGCCAACCCCGACGCCTTCAAGGCAGCAGCGAAAGTGTTTGCCAAGTCCCTGGTGGATCACCCGGTTACCGGCCAGGGTCTGACCCGTTTCGGCACCAACATTCTGGTCAACATCCTGAACGAAGCAGGCGGCCTGCCCACCGAGAACTTTAGATACGGCCGCAACGACTGGGCTAACGACATCGGCGGCGAAACCATGACCGCAACCATGGAAGCGCGCGGCGGCAAGCCGAGCCACGGCTGCCATGCCGGCTGTGTTATTCGTTGCTCCCAGCACTATGTAGACAAGGAAGGTAAATACGTCACCAGCGGCTTTGAATATGAAACCATCTGGGGCCTCGGCGCCGATTCAAAAATCAAGGATCTGGACCTAATCGCCTATATGGACCATGTTATGGATGACATAGGCGTTGACAGCATCGAGACGGCCGTAACCATCTGCGTAGCGATGGAGGCCGGTGTAATTCCCTGGGGCGACGGCAAGGCAGCCCTGGACCTGATTGAACAAATTGGCAAGGGAACTCCGCTGGGCCGGATTATCGGCTGCGGCGCCGGGATTACCGGTAAGTGCTTCGGTATGTACAGGGTTCCTGTTGTGAAAAACCAGGCTATTCCGGCTTACGACCCGCGTGCAGTTAAAGGTGTCGGTCTGACCTATGCCACCACTCCGATGGGCGCCGACCACACTGCAGGATACGCCGTTGCGACCAACATCCTCAAGTGTGGCGGCTTTGTTGAGCCGCTCAAGAAAGAGGGTAATGTTGAGCTGTCCCGGAACCTGCAAATCGCCACCGCTGCCATTGACAGCACCGGTATGTGCCTGTTTATCGCGTTCGCCATCCTGGATATTCCGGAAGGATTCAACGCCCTGATTGACATGCTTAATGCCCAGTACGGACTGTCCCTTACTGCGGACGACGTGACCGAACTCGGCAAATCAATCCTCAAGGTAGAGCGAGGCTTCAACGAAAGGGCCGGATTTACCAAGTATGATGACCGCCTACCGGAATTCTTTGATGAGGTATGTCCTCCTCACAACACCACCTGGGACTTCACAGACGAAGAAATCGACGAGGTCTTCAATTTCTAAGATATCTGACGGAGAAAAAAACCGGGTGAAGTTCCCCCGGTTTTTTTGGAGGGATATACTTTTATTCAATCAAAGAAATGGGTAGAGAAGGCGCCATAAAATGGCCGCTGTTCCTTGTCGGCATGTTGTCGTCAGATGCCGAAGGACTACGGCCATATTTTTTTGGAAAGGGGAAATAGCACAGTGGTTGAAGCCGGCGAGAAAACCGCAAACTTCCACTATTTTTTAGTTCCGGCTTGAAGGTTTTTGGCTCTTGTCAAAGAAGAAGTTTCTCTATATAAATAAAACATTATTTGAGCGCAAAGATATTGTGACATTGTGGGAACTTTATGCAGGGGGTTGTGAGCATGAATAGGCTGGATTTCGAATCGTACAGGTCCATGTTCCTGGAGTGTATGTCTAAATTCAAGAGGTGGGAAACTTCAGTTTGTTGCGGTAACAAGTGGCTTGAGCTGGGCGATGATGAGTCGCGACGGCAGTTGCTTGAGGCAGTCAGCAACGAGTTGCAGGAAAGTTGTGGGTATGGATTTGAGGTCAACAAAAGGCTTTTATCAGTGGACGGTCCGGTTGAAAGTGTAATCATTCAGACCTTTCATGAATTCAACACAATTTACCTGCTCGAAAAGATCAATGAAAAAATAAAGGCCAGGCTAAACCAGGCGGACCGATTTAATTGAAATAACTAAAGATTTAAAATATTTTAAAAATATTTTGCTTAGTCAAGAAGGAATTTTAAAAATCATGCTGAATATGTTGTAGTATAGGTTGGTAAGCAGCCACTTTTGCCGGGCTGTTTCTAAGACGCCAGCCTGATGCAATGGTTTTTGGGGGTATTAAGAAACAGGTGCTCAGCTAGCCACTGGTAAATAATGCCAGGGGAGTGTAAAGCTGAAGCTTTTGTAGCCTTGTTTCTTTAACCATCCATTAACCGTTTTTTTATTATCGGCAGGAGGGGAGTGGTGCGGGAAGTAGATTTTAGTTAAACAGCAGGTGCGGAGTTATTCATTCTATAATTATATCTATATTTAGTGAGCCGGTTAAGTTTGGAACAACACTTCCTGAGAATTTAAACATCATGACATTGACGCGATACCAGTAGAAATTTAGAACTAGAAACTATTTTGGGGATAGATAAAAGAAAGGACGTGAAATTATGCCTAGATGGGTTCCCCTTTTAGGTGGATTACTGGGCAGTACTACCTGTGGTTTGTTGCTTTACGCCTTTAGCGTTTTTATCAAGCCCCTGAGGGGAGAATTCGGCTGGACAGCTACCGAAGTACAGATAGCCTACGCCATTGCCGTATTGGTATTTGGCCTGATGACCTTCCCGGCCGGCAAACTGAGCGACAGGTTCGGTCCCAGGCCGGTGGTGGTTATTGGAGGCGCTATCCTCGGCATCGGTTTCTTCATGGTTTCAACTATTAAAGCAAGCTCAGATTTAAGTCTTTTATATCTATATTACGGACTTATTGCCGGTTTTGGAGGCGGTTTGGTTTATCTGCCACCGATTGCTACCGCGCCCAAGTGGTGGCCCGACCGGAGGGCGCTGGCCACCGGACTTACGGTTGTCGGCCTCGGTTTGGGTTCGTTTATCATGGGGCCGCTGGCGACATCACTTATTAATAACCCAAGTATCGGAAACGGAAGCGCCCTTCCTGTATTCAAGTATGTTGGTATAGCGATGTTTATTATGGCTATCGTTGCCGGGCTGTGTCTGCAGAACCCACCGCCGGGCTACAAGCCGGCTGGCTGGAACCCGCCTGCGCCGAAGGAAGGCGCTCCTAAAGTTGGCCGTGACTACACCTTCGGGGAGACAATCAGGACCATCCAGTTCTGGCTGCTTTACTTCGCTTATTTCTGCGGCTCGTTTGCCGGGTTGATGGTCATCGGGGTTATTGCCGCCCACGGTATTAACGAAATGAACAAAGAGGCGGCTGCCCTCGCGGGGGTTGCTGTAAGCGCGCTTCCCAAGGATGTGACGACAAAAATCGCCATGCAGGCCGCTATTGCAACCAGTAGTCTCAATGCCGCCAACGCCCTAGTCCGGATCTTAATTGGCGCTATTGCAGACAAAACAGGAACGAGGATCTGTTTCATGGTTACCTTCGTTCTTCAAGTAGTTGCCATGCTGGTGCTGTTCCCGGTTGGAAAAACCCTTTTCCTCCTCTGTATTATCGCCATTATCATTGGTTGGAACTACGGCGCCATGTTTACCCTGTTCCCGGCCACATGCTTGCAGTACTACGGCCCGAAAGCACAGGGATCCAACTATGGATTGCTGTTCACCTCCTGGGGTATAGCCGGATTTGTGTCGAACTTAATTGCGGGTAGAATGTTTGATATCTTTGGGACATACATGATGTCGTTTACTATCGGCGCGGTATTAGTTGCTGCCGGCGTTATTACTCTGGCAATAATTAAACCGCCGGCAAGGTTGTCAGTTTAAAATTTACCAATCACCTAAACAATTATTTAGTACAACAGAGCGCTCTGTATCCAGAGCGCTCTGTTTGACATTTTAGGGGCATTGCCGGCTTCCCTTCCAGGGCACAAAATAAAGAGGGCGCCTTGCCATGCGCCCGTAAAAGGGGGTATTAATTTTAGAAACTTCTAGTTTGTTTAAACAAAAAGTTACTCTTTAATTTTCTTCTTAACGAAATAGCCCTGCGGATCAATCACCTCCCGGATCAGCCGGATTTCCTCAACAGTTGGCGGCTCAAACTCGTAAACGTCATTGGGAATAATCAATTTAAACCCGGTGGCGTCCTGTACGCTTTGAATGGTCTCACCGGGAAGGGTAGCGATCAGTTTCATCCGCTTGGTCTCATCATCAAATCCAAGGACAGCCTTGGTTGTAATCACCCGCTGAGGTCCCTGGCCAACCATACCGGCGCGCCAACGTGCGTTTGGTGAGCCGTCGAGATAGCCGGGGCTGGTAATGTAGCTGATCTTTTCATTAAAGCGCCTGGGCTCGTGCACCATAATGATAATGGTGCGTTCGCAGGAACAGGCCATGTCACTGGCGCCGCCGCTGCCTGGAAGGCGGGTTTTGGGTTTCCTGTAGCCGTCCGGGAAGTCGCCCATCATGGTAGAGTTCAGGTTTCCGTAGGGGTCAATTTCAGCGCCTCCAATAAACCCGATGTCGGCGTAGCCGCGTTGGGTCAACTCAAAGGCAGAGTTCAATCCAAGCAGGTAATTGGCCCGGAACGTGGTCCTGGAATCACCCACGGAAAGGGGCAGGCCACGGCTGAGCTCCGGACCGACGGCGCCGGCTTCGAAAACCGGGACAATACCTGGTCCGTGGGTCAATTGGGCAAGGGTAATCGCTACCATGGGCAGGCCGGTGCCGGCAAAAATTACTTTATTATCAGGCAGGGTCCTGGATCCTGCCACAACGATCATTTCTTGAGTGGTAAAGTCTTCCGAGTATTTTGTCATTATTCTCACCTCCCTATTATCCTAATACGGTAAAGCCTGCTTCCAGGCGAATACCGGGCTCGATTTTTTGTACGTACTGGAACTGGTCGGCTGGGATTTTACTGATAAACTCGGTATTGTTTTCCACTCCAAAGATGAAATTGTCATAATATCTCTGCAGCGGGGCAGGGTCTCCCTTGCGGAATTTTTCGCATGCTCCCCTGAACTCGGGAATATGTTTTTCATCGAAGTAATGGATGCCGTGGCAGTTGCCGGGATAGGAACCGTAAGGCACTTCAATAACGGCGTCAACCGCAAAGAATGGAATGCTGACCCGGTTCGGGTAGCGCGTCATTTCCTTATGTTCAATCAGACGTTCGCAGGTAACAATTGTGTGAGCGGAGGCCATGGCAATTTCGGGGCATGTATAAAGCGGGCCCTGGATCCGGCAGTTACCGTAAATATCTGCTTCCTGCACGTGAACGATACCCACGTTCGGGTGAGATGCAGGAAGAAGCATGATCGGCCTGCCAGTGAAGGGGCAGTCCATTACAACGGCCCGGTTGCGCTGGAGCATGTCGCTGCCGAGGGGGCTGCGGCAGGGGATGAAAGGAAGCCCCATGGAGCCGGCCTTGAAGCGGGCAGACATGTTGTAGTTACTCCAGTCTTCAATTTCCAATTTGCCGGTTTCAGTCAGGTATCTTAAAAGCGGGGAAATACCAAAAGCCTCGTGCGCCCAGTAAGCGAGTTCCATCCTTCTGATACTATTCTTGCTCTCGTCCAGAGCCATAGCTCCTGCCAGGTACTCAATGGCAAGACCGGCGGACTGGTAGGAAAGGGTTAAGTCTTTTCTTCCCTGTCTGACGATTTCATGAACGATGGCAATGGGCTGGCGACCGTTAACAAACCCGGCAACGCCGATGTTGTCTCCGTCCTTAACGTATTTTTGCACCGCTTCTTTCAGGCTTAATCTTTTGTCTCTTTTTGATTTGTCCTTGTTGGCCAGAAATTGTCTGGCTTCATCGGGTGAAAATCCAGTCCATTCAATCATATGCTTTCCCCCCATGGTTTCTGAGCCCAGGCCTTAAAATACCTGGCCCCTCTCCCGTCGACTACGGAAGACAGCAACTGCACAAACCCAGCGGCCTTTTAGTTGGTTGTAACACCATAAAGCCGTCCAGCCCCAGCTCGAGGTTGTACAAAACCCCGCAGCGTTTTAGTTGGTTGTGACTGCTGGAAACCTTTTCCCTTTCTTTAGTTTGAATCTTCTAGTTATTTCTGAACGATCCATCCACCCATGAAATTATTTTATAGGTTTTGTTGAGGAAAATCTATTGTCTGTAGGAACAGTTTATTTGTCAAAAAGGACTAGTACCATTGACGGATTGCATACAGCCAAAATTATGGTATGATAATTACGCAATATTGATAAAATTGCGAAGATAGCCACTATTCCTCTAATTCCGACAACTACTGACATCATGCTTGGATAATAACGATGTTCATCACTTCCAAACATACCCCCGCAACACCTTCACCGATAAGGATACTTTAATAGATAGCAGGGTTTTTATTTTATCTAATCTTATCCGGGATCAAACAGGCCTTCTTTCCACCTATGAATAAGGATATTTTTATAATTTATAAATGATGCTGATTAGCTACCCTGTGGTACAGGTTCATTTTTAAGCAGGGACTAGTACCATTGATAGATTGCTAAACTTCAAAAGTGTGGTACAATTTACAATATTAATAATATTTTGAATTGAGTAACTCTTCAATTGCCTCGAAATTTTATTCTTAAATCATTCTTTACTAAGCCAGTCATTCATACGATAAGGATCAGGTGATTTAGAAGCAGTGGATTCGAGCATGGCTGTACTCGTCGTTTTGTTCATTATTTTAGTTACAGCTGGTTGTATGGGTTGTTTGGTCTTATCCGTTCAGGGGATGTTATGGAAAGTGCGCTTTCAAAGGTATTTTCTCTAACGTGGGGGGTGATGTTAAAGGGGTTCGAAAGAGATAAATATTAATTTAACATTTAGGGACAGGAATAGGAATAGAAATATTTTAGGGGAGGTAAAAAAATGACAAACAATGTAAGTTCTAAAATTAAAAACATTTCCACCCTGCAGTATAAGGAGAAAGAATTTGAATATTGGGGCCCAACGCCTGACGAGGCCAGAAAAAAGATGGTGAATAAGTCCCATGCCCTTAAAGATAAGAGAGTTACATTGAAGGAAGCCGTCGCCGCCCACGTTAAAGACGGTATTAACCTTGGCATCGGAGGTTTTGTGAATACCAGGGTTCCCGTAGCCATTATTCATGAGATAATCAGGCACGGAGGAAGAGACTTGACTCTTTCCTTTCAGTCCAATTCAATTTGCCCCGAGCTGCTAGCCGGCGCCATGGTTTTAGATCCCGATCGCCTGTCGATCAAGCGGGTGGAGTTGGCCTGGTGGGGCTATGAAATTATCGGTATTGCACCGTTGGTAAGATATTTGGCCACCAACGGGATGATCGAAATGGATGACTATACAAATTACGGTATGTCCGCAAGATTTAAGGCCGCCTCAATGGGGATTCCATTCATTCCGGTCAGAGACCACGGCGGCTCCGATATGGAATTGGTGAACAGGGGCAAAATGATTGAATGTCCGTTTACCGGTAAAAACATATACCTGCTTCCGGCATGTCACCCCGATGTTGGTATTGTCCATACCACCGCTGCTGATATGTATGGGAATGCCAGGATTTTCGGAGCCTACTGCACCTGTCCGGAAATCGCAATGGCCGCGACAAGCACGATCATGACCACCGAAAAAATTATTTCTACCGACAGCATCCGGTCTTATCCAAACCTGACCGAAATACCTTACCCCGTTGTGGATACTGTTACTGAACAGCCGTACGGCTCTTATCCCGGCGCTTCTTACGGCTATTACTGGTTTGACATGGATCACATGAAGATGTTCCGGAGCCTCTGTGATGATTTCCGGAAGACGGGCAATAAAGAAGGGTTGAAGAAGTACTATGACGAGTATATCTTTAGCTGTGAGACCTATGATGACTTCCTCGAAAAAGTCGGTTATAAGAACCTTAAAAAATTAAAGGATATGGACGGAGGTCAGTCTATCATTCTAACCTAGAAAACACTGCCTAACCGAATAAATAATTATTGAGGAGGTAAAATAATGTCCGAATATACACCATTTGAAATGATAGCCTATACTGGTTCAAGAGTTCTCGAAGACGAAAGGATTGTTTTTGTAGGTACGGGCCTGCCGATCATCGCTGCCATGCACGCCCAGCTTACGCATGCCCCTAACCTTTACATGATTTATGAAGCAGGTTCGCTGGCGCCGATTTTGGAAATGGGAATGCCTCTGTCAGTCGGCGATACCAGGGCCGCACGCAAGGCCTGTTATCTCAAAGGACTATGCGGTGCTTTTGAGTTGACCCAGAGAGGATGTGCAGACTACGCCTTCATTGGCGGCGCTCAGGTAGATATGTATGGAAATATCTGCTCGACAATTGAAGGTAATAACTACGACAAGCCGGGAATCCGTTTCCCGGGAAGCGGCGGCGCCGGGGCTATGGCGGCCAACTGTGAAAAGACCATCGCAATCATGGCGCTGGAAAAAAGAAGGTTTGTCAAAAAGTTAGACTTTGTGACAAGCATTGGATTTGGTGACGGCTCTCCTGATTATCGCGAGAAGGCCGGTGTCCTGGGTTCAGGGCCGTACAGGGTGATCACGAACCAGGCCCTCTTTGGTTTCGATGAAGAAACAAAAAGGATGATGCTGCTGGAAGTCAAGCCGGGCAGGACGCCCCAGGAGATTCAGGACCTGGTGGATTTTGATTTGATTATCCCGCCCGATGTTAAGGAAATGGCTGAACCGACGGATGAAGACCTGAGACTCCTAAGAGATGTTATTGATGCTGAAGGATACTTCCTGAAGAGGGTTATCAAAAAATAAAAATAACATTAAACGAAAATATGTCAGGGGAGGTGGTGCCCAAAGAAAATATGCTTCTTTTAAAAAAACCAAATCTAAGATAAAAATATAATTTAAAGTTGTATACCCCCTACTCACCCGCGCCTTGGCAAAAGGCGCACTTTTTTTTAAATGCTATTGAGGGAAAGAGGGCCTTGCTAATTGCCGGGCTCCAGAAACTTTTCCTGAATGGCTAGAACCGCTGCCTGGGTCCGGTCACTCACGTTTAGCTTCATTAAAATACTGCTGACATGAGCCTTTACTGTGCGCAGTGTAATGTTCAATCTAAAAGCAATTTCCTTATTGCTTAAACCCTTAACAATTAATTGAAGAACTTCCTTTTCACGGACCGTTATCAACGAAGTGTCTTTTTGAGTCTGTTGTGGGGGAGTTCCCTGTACCAGGTTTACCAGCAGTTGGTTGGCAATGGTTGTGTCAACAAAATAGCGCCCCTCGGCCACGCTTTCAACAACTTCTATGAGCTGTTCCGGGGAACTGTCCTTCAACACATAGGCAGAACAGCCGTCCCGGATGGCCTGAACCACTTTGCTGTGTTCGTTATGAACGGTTAGTATGATTACGTGAATAAAGGGTAATTTTGACTTAATCAGCTTTGCAGCCTGGATGCCGTCCATTTTGGGCATGTTGACGTCCATTAAGACCATGGTGGGTTTTAGTTTTACAGCGGCGTCTATGGCTTCTTCACCATTTGTGGCTTCGCCCACCACGGGGATGTCGTGCAACTCGAGCATCATTCGAAGGCTACGCCTAACCAGCGGATCATCATCCACGAGCAGCATCTTGATCTCGCTCTTTAAAAACTCATTCATATCACTCACTCCGTATAATTAACTCCATCCAGCCGGTTATTGTTGTATACCAGGAGAGTTATCGTAAACTTGGTACCCCAGCCGGATTGGCTTTCAGCTTGTATGGAACCTCGGTGCGCCTCTATATTCTTCTTGGCGATGGCAAGCCCCAGGCCTGTTCCGCTCTGTTTTGTCGTAAAAAATGGCTCAAAGATTTTTTGTTGAATTTCGGGCGGAATTCCGTTGCCCCAGTCTTCAACCGTGATCACGACCCGGTCGAAGGATGGGTTTGTAGAGATGCGAACGGTGCCACCGCTATCCGTTGCTGCTATTGCGTTGGCCAGGAGGTTATTGAACACTTCTTTTAACTTTTCAGAATCACCCAGTATAATTGGGACCAGTTTGTTTAAGGATGTTTCGATGATAATATTATTTTTATTTTGTTTTTTATAGTCGGACACCAGGTTCTTCAACAGCTCATTGACATCAATCTCCCTCAGCCTCAGGTTGGTTTCTCCGGAAAAGTGCAGGAGATCCTCCATTGTCCGGCTTACGCGTTCAACTGCTTCTTTGACGATTTCCAGGTCTTCACGGAAATTAATCTTCCAGGAAGCCTTTTTTTCAATGGAATAAAGTGAAAGCCGAATGGAAGTAAGGGGATTCTTAACCTCATGGGCGATAATGGCCGCTGCTCTGCCGAGAGCAGCCAACCGCTCAGCCTGTTTGACCTTTTGTTCTAAAACAGTTATGATATGTTCTTTTTCCTTCAGCCCTTTCTCATATGTCAGGGCGTTTTTAACGGCTATGCTGACTTGTTGCGCCACCAATTCCAACATGCGCAGGTCCTTGATGGTGAAGTCCCGCCGGCTTTCGGGACGGGTAATCTGAATGGTTCCTATGAAATTTCCGTCTAATAGAATAGGGGCGCCCAATCCATACAGGATGCTTTCCCGCCTGAGCGCAGACTGAAAGTACGGTGTCTTTTTAATTTCTTCAACCGGGTAAATATCTGTTGAGCGCCATGCTTTTTTTGTCTCTAGCAGCTTCATAAAAAGAAAATTACTTGAAGTGTTTTGGGAAAACAGTTTTACCAGCTTGTCGCTCAGGCCTATATTGGAGTGCAGCGTAATTTTACCTGTTTTTTCATGATAGAAAAAAATGCCGCTCTTTGTGTGTTGAATTAGTTTTGGCAGGTACGCATGAGCAGAGTGAAGGATTTCATCCAGGTCCAGGTTCGAGGTTACAATATCACTAATTTTCAGGAGCACTTCAAGTTCGTTTAAGGCCAGGTCCTTTTTATTGTCCCCTCTGCTATCTAGCCTGGTAGTTGCCATGAAAGGTCTCCTTCCTTTTCCATAACGACGGAACGTATTGCTCAAAGAAAGTAGAATAGGGACGTGCCCGGAAATCAGATCCTTCCAGAATGGCTATAAATCCTCAGAGAATACTTAAAATCTTTTGACAACTAAAATTATATCATTTTTTGAAATTTAATTATACTGTATGACTTGTTTTTACTTTTAGAATTAATGGAATTCCCCGGGCCAGGGTGATCATAGTATTGATCTAATCGGAGTTCAAGGAGTGAAATTATGGCGAGGGTAGTGATGATCTGGTCCGGAATATAGAAAATAGTTTAAGTATAAACATGCCGATTTTTCAACAGTAAATAATCTCCTTCCAGGAGATTATTATTGGGAAGGATAACTTGATTACCTGTTTTATTGCATAGATAATGAGTATAACGAAGATAAGCTGAGAGGAGTTGTTTTTTTGTCAATCTACCCTTATGATGAAATCCTTCCCGTGATCGATGAAACAGCTTTTATTGCCCCTGGCGCCATCGTGGTTGGAAGGGTTGAAATCGGTCCACATGCCGGCATTTGGTACAATTCCGTCGTGCGGGGCGATGTCGATACCGTTAAAATCGGGGCTCAGACCAACATTCAGGACGGGTCGATCCTGCATGAACACGCGGGCTTTCCACTTTTTGTGGGTGAAAGGGTAACAGTGGGCCACCGGGTTTTACTACATGGCTGCACCGTTGAAGATAGCGCTTATATCGGAATGGGATCGATTGTTATGAACGGAGCCCGCATTTGTGAGGGAGCAGTGGTGGGAGCGGGGTCCCTGGTGCCACAGGGTATGGTGATTCCCCCCGGTATGCTGGCCCTGGGTTCTCCAGCAAGGGTGATCAGGGCGATTAAGGAATCCGAGCTGGACAGGTTCTACGGAGCCGTTGGCCGGTACAAAAAAATGGCTAAAATGCATTACAAGCTTATGAAAAAATAAACTAAAGGAAAAGTGAGATCAACCAGTAAATCAGGCCGGATAAAAGAATGGTGACAGGTAGTGTAATCACCCAGGTAATAACAATCCTTTCTGCTGTGTCCCACCTGACTGAGGAAAAACGCTTGGCTGAACCAACTCCCATGATGGAGGATGAGATTACGTGAGTTGTACTCACCGGCATTTTGCACAGGGTAGCCACGAGAATAACAAACGCCGAACAAAAGTCCGCCGAAAAACCACTGGCCGGTTCCAGTTTGATGATCCTTGTGCCGACTGTTTTGATAATTCTCCATCCACCCACTGAGGTGCCTAGAGCCATAACAAAGGCGCATGCTGCTTTGACCCAGATGGGTACATCGAGACTCGTTTGAAACCCTCCGGTCACCAGGGCGAAGGTAATGATCCCCATGGTTTTCTGCGCGTCGTTGGTGCCGTGGGCGAAGGCCTGCCAGGCTGCGGCAAACACCTGCATTGAACGAAATCTCCGGTTAAATTTAGCCGGGTTTCCGTTTTTGAAAAACGTTCTGAGAACAGTCATAAAGGAATATCCCGCGGTAAAGGCCACCAGCGGAGAAAGAATCAAAGCTCCCAGGATGGTTGTGAAACCGCTGAAATGAACTGCTCCGAAGCCAGCAGCCACAATTACTGAACCAGTCAGTGAACCTATTAAAGCGTGTGAAGAACTGCTGGGAATACCGTAATACCAGGTAATAAGATTCCAGGCGATTGCAGTGAGCAGAGCGGCTACCACGATGAGCATGCCGTTGTCCAGCATGAGTGGGTCGGTGATTTTTCCGCCGATTGTTTTGGCAACACCAGTAAAAGCAAAGGCTCCCAAAAGATTCATAAAGGAGGCAAGAGCGATTGCAGCTCTTGGCGTCAGGGCTTTTGTTGAAACAGAAGTAGCAATGGAGTTGGCAGTATCATGAAAGCCATTAATAAAGTCAAAAGAAAGAGCTAGAAGAACAATAATAATAAAGAGAATCATTGTCGAATCGAACATTAAAATTCCCCTTAATGTCGCATGATTATTCTTTCGAGGATATCAGCCACATCCTCACATTCATCTGTAATTTCTTCCATCATATTATAGATTTCTTTCTTTTTAATGATTTCTATAGGATTGTTGCAGTCGCAAAAGAGGGTCTTTAAACTATCCCGCAGCAAGTCATCCGCTACTTTTTCGAGATCGTTGATCCTATGAGTGTGCTTGCTGATTTCTTTGATTTTATTATTAACAAGGTTGTTTATGGCGGAAACGATTTCTTGTATGCATGACTCAATATTCTTTGCGAAGAGCTTCATGTACTCGTCTGTTTCTTTAATATTAAAAAGCTCAAATCTCCAGGTGCATGCTTCTATGATGTCCAGAACATCATCTAGCTTTATGGTTAGGCCCAGGATATCTTCGCGCTCCAGCGGGGTAATAAAGGTTTTGTTCAGGGCTAAGATAATCTCGTGGGTATATTGATCGCCTTTGTTCTCAAGAGCTTTGATCCGGAGGGCAAACTCCTCGGTGCACCCAAGGTTATTAATGTTTTCTCTAAAAATTCCAGCGGCAGTCAGAATATTATTGGCTACGAGAATGAAGTGTTCAAAAAAAATCTCTTTACTTTTTTTAAGAAACATCTAGTTCACCTCCCAATGAAGAAGTACTTCTTCATTGGGTATCTTATCACGATCTAAGTTAGTTCATTGTTAAGACTATGTTAATTTTAAATAAATTTATTGCCACAGATTTTATGTATAATTTTATTACTTGTCCGCTCTACGGAATAAGGAGAGTTTATTCCGGTTACACTGCAGGCAAACGGATGCAGAAAGGATGTTTGCAGGATGAAGCGGGATATTTGTGTTGTTGGAGTTCTTGTTGATGAAAGGTCCTGTCATGCCCCGGAAGTACAGGAGGTTTTTACTAAGTACGGTTCCCACATCCTGTGCCGCAACGGGATTCCAGACCCTGGCCGTGAGCGCGGTATTATAACTCTGACCATGCAGGCACGGGAGGATGAAAGAGGGAGCCTGGAAAAAGAACTGAGTTCAATCGAGGGGGTCAAGGTTCGGTCTTTATGTCTTTCCGAAGCGATTGAGTAGCAATAATAATAACTTAGGTACCCGGTACCTAAGTTATTATTATTGCGTGGATCCAGGGTGAATTTGAATGAGTTCGCAGCTGCATTTAGCAGGATCCAAGCAATGGTTTTAATTTTGACAGCTTAATCGTAGTGCTCATCGTCTCCAGGTAGCTTTAGCAAACGATTTAACCTTAAGGCAAGGAAACCCAAGATCGTTGCCACAAGAGATGCAAGATACATCCCAACACCAATGGCTGTTCCCAGGCCGGCGGTCAGCCAGATGCTGGCCGCCGTCGTTAATCCCTTCACCTTATTTTCCTCTTTAAAGATCAACCCACCACCGATAAAACCTACACCTACCACAATCTGGGCTGCAACCCTGGCCGGGTCCATGTTGGTCCGGTAGTAGGGCGGTCCGTCAAATTCCAAAAATCCATAGATGCTGATGATTGTAAAAAGGGCGGCTCCAAGCCCCACCAGGGCATGGGTTCTCACCCCTGCAGGCTTATGCATAATTTTCCTTTCAGTCCCGATTAAAGCCCCTACTAGAAAAGCCAGAAGCAGCCTTATAACGATTTGTTTTTCGTCAACGAGCATACTCGTTCCCCCTTTGCTTCTCTTTACTGTAATAATATACTATTTGATGAATTGAGTACTATTGTTAAATAAAAGTCTTAAAGAAAGTATTTATTAAAAACTCGATCAGTTGAGAATCTTCTAGGGACTTAAAAGGATGCCCCTAAAGGGGCATCCTAGTAGTGGCTGTCGTTCCCGGTCATAGACCGCTCGGCTCGTTCGATGGCAAGTCGGACCAGGTTACCGCAGTTCTTTGAAGAGACGTTACCGAAGTAACCGCCGTCCTTGCGCACCACGTCGCCTACACCAAGTTCATCGGCTAATTCGTATTTCAGCCTTTCGGACATGACTCCTCCACGCCTTCTGCTCATTAGCCCAACCTCCTTATTAAGTTGAAACGACAGCCATTATTAGTATGCGAAATTGATTTATTTTTAGCCCTGTAAAATAGTGGATGGTTAAGTATTCCACCTTTTTTTAGTAGTAAACCCCCTTCCCAGCACTTCGCTAGCGTCGGAAATATAAACAAAGGCATTCGGGTCTGTTTCAGAAACGATACGCTTTAGCTTAGCCAGCTCAAAACGGTTTACCACGCAATTGACAATAGTTTTATCCTCCCGGGTAAAGGCTCCTCTCCCAATAAAATAAGTTACTCCACGGTGCATCTCATCGATAATCCGAGCGCCTATTTGTTCGGAATTATTAGCTACAATGATGACCGACTTGTTTAGGTTAAGACCGATTATCATTACGTCAATCATCTTGCCTGCTATATACATGGAAATAATCGTGTAAAGGCCGATATTGAGTGGGAAAAAAGCCAGGGAGATAATAATAACCAGGAGGTTTGCGTAAAATCCAACCTCCCCGATGCTCATATTCTTTTTCTTCCTGAGGATAACTGCTATAATGTCGGTGCCGCCGGTGCTGCCATGGCCCCGGAACACCAGCCCGAGGCCCGCGCCGCTTAAGGCTCCGCCGAAAATTGACGCCAAAACCAGGTCGACTTGCGGCGGCTCAATCAGGTTATAGGTGGCCGGCTGTAAAAGAGTCAGAGCCAAAGTGCCCACCAGGCTGTACAGCAAGAATTGACGATTGATCTCCCTGGCGGCCCACCAGAAAATGGGGATATTGACGAGGAGGATACTCAGATAAATCGGCGCCTTGAACAGGTAGAAAAATGTCAGCGCCAGACCTGCTACACCCCCGGCTAAAAGGCCGTGCGGGATCAAGAGGATGTTCAGGCTTATGGCCAGCAGGAGCGATCCGGTTATGATCAGGAGGAGATTGAAAATTATCTCTTTCGTGGAAAAATGAGTCTTTAAAAACCGGCCCAAATATTTCCCTCCGGGTTATTCATTAAAAGAAAAACCAAACTTGCAATTTGTTTGAATCAGCTGTAATTACAGCTCTTCCCTGGCGGCTTTGTCAATTTCCCTTTTAATTCTGCCGATAATGCCGGGAGCGAGCGGTCTTCCGTCCAGCCGTTTAATGGCGGCAGGGATGCGGTAGTCGTTATGCTCGGCCAGGCGGTGGTACTGAACGACCCCATCGCCCAGCAAGGATCCCTTTTCGAAAACCTGGTAGCGTACGATATAACTGGGGTCATGGGAGTGTTCCCGGTCCACTTCGGTTTTAATTTCCAATTCCAACTACTATTCACCCCGTGTTAAAAAATGATTGCCGGATCTAAGTATATGGCAAAATGATTTATTTTATTAAAGTTCACTTTTCTGGTATCGGTATAGATCATTTAAGGATGCTGAGTCGCCCGTGAAGGGCCAGGTGGGTCAGTAAAAACATAGCGTGAGACCAGTTCAAGGGCATTGCCCAGGCCGGTCCACCAAGGTTCTTGTCCGCCTGCTCCGGGAGCAAAAGGTGCTGGTTCGCCTGATTCAGGCACCATTTACAAAGGTCGTGAGCCCGTTGGCGATTTCCGGCCAGGCAGTGGTAGATGGAAAGCCAGAAGGTTGTAATTAGCCAGGGATTTCCCTCCCGGTAGCCGTCCCCTTCGTAGCGGTGCAGGCCACCGGTACGCCGGTTCCAGAGTCTTTCCTCAATAGCCCTGACGGTTGCCTGCATTCTTTCATCCAGAGGATCTAAAACGGCAAAGGGAAAAGCCAGGCCCAGAAGAGCCGCATCTACCCTCTCGTCTTCTCCAATGAAGTGGGTCTGGTAGAGGCCGGACGGATCGGTACCGGTGAAGGCTTTTCCCCCCCTGCCCAGGGCACTGTCATGGGTGTCCCGGTAGACCCTGCGGTTTACACCACGCATAAACCGGTTGTGGCGGTCCGACCACTGGTGTTTTAAGATGCCCTCCTGTACGGTCTTGGAGGCCGCCAGCCATTTTTGCGAGACCTCTTTCTCGCCCTTAACAAGGGCCAATTCCGCTGCAGCCTTGAGACCCGCGAAGACGGCTGCGGCAGAATACGTCCCCTGGGCGTATTCATCTTCCCATGGGTCAAAGCTGGGTGAGGGCAGGCCGTTATCCTCGAGCCGGCCTGCCAGGTGATTGGCTGCAGACACCAGAGATGGCCAGGTCCGCTCCAGAAAACCTTTGTTCCCAGTAAGAAAGTAATGGTGCCTGTAGCCCCAAAGCACAGTCCCTACCTGGTCAATTTGTTTTCCCCAGAAGGAAGCCGCCATACCATCTGTAAAGTAACGCTGCTTCCAACCACCGTCCCGGGCCTGGACTTTTGCGGCAAAGCCATAAAAACCTGCCGCGAGTTTAGTATAGCCGGCTTCGTCCAGCGCTGCGGCGACATAGACGGCATCCCTCGGCCAGCAGTAGCCATAGCCGCCGCAGGCCAGGTAGCTGGGATCAAATTCGGGCGCTGCGATGGATGCCCCGGTCTCCTCGCAGGTCATTAGTTTCATGGCCAGAAGGGACCGGTTGTAAGCCGGATGACGGGAACACCCGCCCGGTGGCCGGGTGCCTGACTGGAGCCAGTCATGCCAGTACCTCCGGGTGTCTTCCAGCCACTCGTCCCCTGCACGGGAGGCTGCATCGGCTAGAAGGGCTTGTACTTCTTCCCCTTCACGGCCGGTAGCCAGGTAAAGAGTGAGGGTCTTGGATTCTCCCGGCGCTATTTCACCTATGTCCCAGGCCAGGCTTCCCGCACCCTGGCGGATCGAGTCCCTGTTTCCCCAAAGCGCTCCCCTGGTTGCTTCCTGGTAGGGGTCCGTCGAAGCACCGCGCCGCCCACACTGGTATCCAGTCAGGGGATGGCCGCAGCCGACAACAGCAAGATAAACATTTCTCCGGAAAAAGACCAGCGAATGGTTCGAAAAGTCGAGATAGACGCCGTCGTAAAGGACGGATTCCTCTATTTCAAAGTTGCAATACAGGAAGAACGATACCTTTTCACTTTTGTTCCCCGTGTTTTCAAGCTTGTAATGTCTTGTTAGAACGTCTTTGAGCGGCAAAACGTAATCCGTTTGAGTTGCTTTCAGTGGATTTGACAAGCTAGTCAGGGTTGTTTCCAGGATATTTGTATTATCCAGGTAACGCTGAGAGGACTCCCATTCATCCAGGTGAAACCATTTTGTAAAGCTCTGTCCTTGCGGTATGGCCACCCTGATTCCGGCCCAGAAATGGCCGAGGTGCTGGCCGTAGTCGATGCGGGGCCAAAAAAGCCTGTAAATTTCCCCGTTTTTTCGAACAGAGGCGAGCATTTTGGAGTTTCCGATAATAGCTTCCGGCATTTCCGGCTGAGGCACAAAATGACTTATTTTCTCCACCACCGTTTTTATAAATAGCTGTTATATTTAATTATAGTTGCTCAGCGGATACCCTTTTATAAAATCTTTAACGTGGTATGATAATTAACAAAAAGCATCATTATTAAAACCTTATAAAGGAGTAATCAAAGAAATGAATATAAAAAAGGAAGCGAGCGGGGACAGCGCTTCAGCGCTTGAGACCGTCAGAGCCGATATCGATAGAGTGGACCTCCAGGTTATTGAACTTTTCGGCAAGCGTGCGGAACTGGTGCGCTGCCTTGCGGAATTAAAAAAAGGGGGCCCAATCCGCGATCCGGACAGGGAGAGAGAGGTTTTGGAAAAGGTGAAGGGGCTTGCCCTTAAAAAGGGACTCAGGCCGGATGTCGTTGAAAACGTTTACCGGATTCTTTTCAGGTATTTTGTAGAGTTGCAGCAGGAGAAAAGAGAGCAAACGTAATCTGTCGGAAAGCAGACGGAGAAGATCCTTTCTATAAGCTCTCATTAACGTTGTATTCCATGGCGATTCCTTTGGTTTTTTTTCGGTTCAAATTACATATAATTTAGAAAGGTTCTACTTTTGGACTTATCTTATTAGAACACTTAAGGACACTTCTAATCTATCCCTGCATGGAGCCAATGAGCCCGCCCTTCAAGCAGCCGGGCACAGGTTAGCACGAAAAAGGCGGCTTCTGCGCAGAACCAGTTGCCGGAGCGAGGTTCAATGTATACTTCCCGGGCATAGCGAACCTTCTCGTAGGCCGGCCTGTAATCCCCATGCAGGCAAGCGTAGTAACCAAGGAGCATCCAGGGATAATGGGGCGGCTTGATCTTGATCCAGTCCGGTTGGTAATCATTAAAGACCTTGTAAAGGCGGGCTCCCCTTTCGGATTCCGGCTTCAGGAGACCGTAAATAACCGGGAAAACCTGGCAGGAGGCGTCGGGGTAAAATTTTTTCATGTTTACACCAGACCTGAACCAGCCGGTTTTGCTGGCATGGTAAAGGAGAATCCGCGGGTTCCACAGCACCCTTTCGATTCCCCCGGCAATGAATTTTGCCCTGGCCTTATAGTAGGGAACTTCCTCGTCACCCAGATAATCCAGCAGGACGGCGAAATCCTCCAATCCCCGGTACGCCTCACAGTTATCCATCAGATATTTAACCTTGTAGCTGGCCAGGGCATAGGTCAGGCCGTCCCGGTCCATCAGATTTACGATGGATTGCGCCACTTTTTTCAGACTGGGGAGGTTTTCTCGAACCCAGTTGGTCTGGCCTGACCGGATCTGGTAGAGGGTGACCAGGGAGAGAAAGGTTCCGGCATAGGCATCCTCTGAATCAGGTCTGGCGGTCTTGGATTGATTGTTATGATCGTAATGATAATCCAGGATGGTCCCGTTTTTTTCAAGATTTCGTAAGTACCAGTTCAGATAACGCTCCACAAGCGGGTAGGAAGTGGGTTCCTCCAGTATAGCCATGGCCGCAAAATTTGAAAAATACGGTGTTACCCAGCCCTGGTCGGGGTAACGGGTGATGGCACCGTCGGCGCTGCTTCCGTGGCTTAGAATCTGGCAGCTTTTCAGCCACTTAATCTGTGCTACCAGATTGGCCTGAAGCGCGTGGACCACTTCGGCTGCATTGCTGATATAGGCCATTATAAACACTCCAAGAACATATTTACTACATACTATGGTTTTTACCGGATTAAGTTTCAGGTATCGTGAAGGAAAGTGAATCGGGTTGAAGAATATTGTTACGCGAAGGGGGAAGAGACTTGAGTAAGTTTTACTAAAGCTTTAAACAAAATCTATTCCGCCGGAGCAGCGCCGGCAGAGGATGAAAATCAGCGATGTAGGTTTGATTTCAAATCGGACATGGCGCGTTAGCGCAGAACTCGTTTGGGGTCAATGTAACATTTATGCGAACTTTCTAACCTGCATTTTTAAAGGAAGCCCAGAACGTTAATTTCAGGATAAAAGAATTGTTTTTTTAGGGATAAGGACGGAGCTTAATGTTAAAAATATTTAATGCTCTCTTAGCATCCCTAACAAGGATTTGAACGGTTGCCGCTGAATAAGTTAATACTGGGATTTTTAGCCGGCTTCGTGAAAACTGTCATTTAAAAACAGTTTATAAAAAAGGGGAAATGTTTTATGAGGAGTCCTCGAATCCTGTTAGTTTTATTTGGCCTGGCCTTTCTTGCCATTCAGGTTACAAGTTATATGTCGAGTATATCCAAGCATGAGGAACGGGTAGTGAAACTGGAAAGGCAGGCGGTACAATATGAAACGAAGGGGACCTATATTGACTTAAAGCTAGACCCAGCACTGGAGCTGAGGAAAGAAAAAACCAGGTTTAAGGCTGAAACGATGAATTTTATCATCAAGGTGCTGGTTATTTCGGGATCAACGGCTTTCGTCTTTGCCATGATGAGAGACCGGGGGCAGAAAGGAACCTGAACGGGAACGAACCAACCTGACATTTTCAGGCTTGTTTGAAATATTAAAACCCTTGCCCAAGGGTTTTTTGTTCGTTTACATGCGTACCACTGAAACAACAACTTTATTTGACAACACTAGGTATAAATTCCTGGAATCGATGCAGAATATTAACGGCTTCAATAATTCTTAGAAGGAGGTAGAATGAGAAATGAAAATGGGTACGCATGAAGCAATGGAAGTGCATGAAGTTTTAAGTGAGTCTACCTGTATAATTGACCATTATGCCATGTACTTAAATCAATGCCGGGATCCAGAACTTCGCAGGGTGCTGGAGCGTCAGCAGCGTCATCTGATTGATGCTTATAATACCAAGGTAAATGTCATGCAGGGGCAGGGTATTGACGTGTCCCGGGTATCGAGGGTAACGATGGGTGCGACGAGTGGAATCGGAATTGAGAACCAGCCGGATTATGGCATTCAGCAAACTTCACCGGTCACGCCTAGACCCGAGGCCCGGACGCTGAACGATCGTACAATCGCCCAGGGGGCACTGTTGTTTCATAAGTGTGGCGCCATGCGTTCGACGACCGCTGCCCTGGAATGCGCCAACCCGCACCTTCGTAATTTGCTGGCAACCTCATCGCGATCCTGCATGGAAATGGCCTATGAAATATTCCAGTATATGAACCATAAAGGCTGGTATCAGGTGCCCATTATGCCGGAACACGCTCTAAACCAGATGCAGCAGACATACCAACCGATGACAGGCCACTAAATCAAATAGGGTTAGAACTCATGGCCCCACCAAAGGTGGGGCCGGCTTGTTTGACAGACCCTGTATGGGCGTGGCCCCATCCGGCCCATATTTCCGCTTACCTCAAAAAGAGGAACATTTGAAACGCTAAAAGCACAACGATTCCCAGGCTGCATCCGATTGCCAGCAACCTGGTCCGTCTCTGTTTGGCGGCTAGGAGGCGGTGTTCTTTTTCCAGCCCGGCGATCTGTAAATTCATTTTCTGAATTTCCATGTTCATCTGCTCAACTTGATCAGCGGCTGGTCTCACGATTTTTTTTTGGATGGTGTTAGCCAGCGACCGGACTAGTTCCTTGTTTTTTTCGGATTTGTCAACGGTCATCCAGGCTTCCCCCGCCAGCCTGACTGATGGCGTCCCTGAGCGCTGCCAGGATCACCAGGGGGATCTGTTGCACTTTATTCTCCAGTGCTTCCAGCCTTTCTTTAAGTTCTTTCAACAAGGCCTGGTCCTCCGCCTTAAGTGCTTCAAGCCGACCGGCGATTTTTTGATTTTCCTCCAGTACGGGCTGCACCATTTTTTTCTTCAAGCCGGAAAGGATGTCTCTTAAAAGCTGCTGGATTAAATCGTCACTGGCATGCTCACTCTTTCGCTCATCCACCCTTAAACTCATTTTGAATCTCTCCTTATTTAATTAAATTTATCAATGGCTTTTTTTAAAATCGATAAAAGTCTGGTGGTTTCCCTTTGAGAGTGCTCCTCCAGCGCGGACCGGACGGACTCCCCAAAATCATGAAGCAAGTTTTTCCTGATTTCCCCACCCGTGCGTCCGCTGATTTCTCCGATGATCCTACGCAGTCGCTCATCTAAAAGCCTTGCGTTATCCATCTTCAAACCTCCCTGCAGGTTATTAGCAAAGTTGCCCCAAAAGAGGGAGCAGAATTGCCGCCCGCCTTCCTCAAAACAGCCGGTTAACAACCCGTTGCTTTGTTTGTTTTTTTTTAACTATGGCTTTACGGTGGTTTCGACAGGTAAACTGCGCTCCGGATCTCCTTTAACCTTCTCCTTGAACGCCTCAGGAACTCCTGTGCCATTCGCAGGTACTTTTTCTGTTCAAACGATGGTGTCGCGGCCAGGAGAGCATCATTTACTCTTAGGAAGGCATCATTTAGAATGGAAAAAAGTTCATCTATGGAAGATAGATAAAAACTCCTGCCGCTGGATCCCAGGATGCCTTCTTCCAGCTTTTTCATAAGGGTTCCCATCAGCCCTCCGTCTCCCCCGGTAAAGCCTTTTAAGGCGGATACAAGGAGGATTCTGGGGTTGGAAAAAGCGAGGCCGGCTAATGATGACGAGGAGGTTAGTTTTCTCCGAACAAAATTGGCTACTGCTTCCCGCTGGGCCGGGCTTAAAACATCAGCAAAGTTGATTAAAAAGTAGTATTTTTCCTCTTGATTATCCGGCATTTCTTCTTTTTTTATAAATCCGTGCGCCCGGGGCCCGAATAAGGCCTCAAAATGCCCTTTGTCCATGTTGTTCAGGATGTGCTTGCCGTTGAGGAAAATCAGGTAGGCATCGCATTGTCGGATAATTTGGCAGGTATTTTCATAATGGTGCTTTTGAATCCAGTCCAGTCCCGGGGTGTCAATTAATTCAGCCAGTTTTAGGTATTCACAGGGGTGTTGAAGTTCCACCATTTCAATTCGAAAAGCGTTTTCCTGACCTGTTAACTTCCTAAAACGGTGCATTTCAGAAGGATCTGAAAGATCGAATTCAAAGCTCCCCGCATCCTTGAAGGTGACCCTAACTTCCTCCACGGCCCTGCGGGCTTTCAGTCCTTTTAAAGGAATTAGCCTGAAGGCTGCCGGTACTGCACTCCCCGCGATCCTGGCAAAAGCGCCGGCGGCAAACAGCTCCTTAAGCCGCTTGAGCCTTTCGAGCATCTCCCTCCTCTCAATATGAGCATAGTGGCCGCCACAACTGGCTTCAAGAAAGGATATAGGAGAATTGGAAGCAAGGAGCCAATTCTCCAGCGCCGATATTTCATCCCGGCGCAGGCTGGCTTTGTCCCCGATTAAGTCGTACAGTTTTAAGGTCACCTGAAGGGGATAGTGAACGGTGGCTCTTTTCCACCGACCGTAAGTAATCCGGGTCACGGAAGCAGTGGTGGGTCCGTCAGCGGTAGGGAGGAGTTCATCCTTTAGCAGGGCATTGAAAAACGTGGATTTACCGGTTGAAAACCCTCCGGTCGCCACGACCGTAAAGCGCTTTACCTCGATCCGGTTGAAAAGATCTCTGAGTTTAGTCCGGTCCAGATAAGGTTCTACCTGTTTTTTCGCCAGCAGGTTCCCGATCAGTTCAAGTAGGATATCCTTGTTTTCCCTGATTCCTGCTGCTTTCGGACGGTAGGATCTGCCGCCGGGCAGGCCGGTCGGCGCCTCAATGTTGGAGGAGTTAATTTTTTTAAAGGTTGTATCCAGTTCCAGAACAATTGAGGGAAGGGAATACAGAAGGCGCCTGGTCTCCAAAATTCTTTGCGCCGTTTCCTGGACTCCCCAGAATCTCGCAAGAAAAAGGGAATCATCCTTGATCTTAACGGTTTGATGGATTCTTTGCGGTAGTGTTGCCTCTAGCTTTTTTAAAGTATTGGAAGATTGCCTGAATGCGGTACGGGCCAGTTCCACTTCCAGGAACAGGCGTAGAAATTCGATGTTGTCCTTTTTGAAGGTATTAATAGTGTTTAACCTCACCGGGTTTAAAAAAATTTCCCTCAGTGCCGCCCGGGTTAACTCCAGGGAGGAGCCGTCGGACAAACCAAGATTGCAGTTCAGCCAAAAGGAAAGGTCGTCCATGTTCCTTTTTTTCCAGACCGATGACAGTTTGTATAGAAATAACCGGTTAAAATCCTCAATACCGCGCTGGTGAAAAAGGTAAATAACCTTGTCTGCTTCTCTTGCTGCCTGTTCGGCCAGTCCAGTAAAATCACCGTGGAGAGAATCTATACCCGGTGTATCCACAAGGCTGCATTTTTTCAAAAAAGGAAAAGGAAATTCGATCTCAATCCGCTCGGCCGGAGTCTTAAGCCGATTTAAAAAACATTGGAATGCATCCTTTCGGAGAAAGGAAAATCGTTCACGACCCCTGATGAGAGTTGCTTTAAATGTCTCACCGTAAACAAAGTGGAGCGGGCAAAATGTGGTCGGGATGACTCCCACCGGGCTAATCTCTTCCTCCAGGAGGCCGTTTAAGAGGGTTGATTTCCCGGCGTTAAAGGCTCCGAGGACTGCCACGCAGGGCTTTGCAGACAGGCCGACAAACTCTTCTAATTTATCCAGGCCCTTAATAAACAGGTGGATCTGATCCAAAGAAGCCGCCTCCGGTTGAAAAATGGGTGGGAATCATTTCTTATGTTTCTATATATTAGCGGGGGCGGTGTTTTATGCGTTTAGTGGTTTTATCTTGACCCGGTTTCTTTTAATTCAGATAGAAGAATCTTGTGATAAGATCCGGCCGGGTAGTGATAGAATAATGTCAGAGGAAAAGAGGCCATGGCTGTTGGTCTCGAAGAGGTCATCTCAGGAACTGGGGAAATTTATTGGAGAAAAAATAGAGGAGGCATAATGGTTTGAAGACGGTTTACATATTCGGTGCAGGTGCTTCCGCTGCGGAAGGGGCTCCAGTGGTGCGCAATTTCCTCCGGATTGCCTACCGCCACTTTAAAGAAGAACAGGAAGAGCCCGATTTAGAAATAGTCTGGGAGTTTCTGGAGCATTTTTACGGTAGCCGGACACCCATTAAAAAGGGTGTTGATTTGGACAGGTATCCCGGCATTGACGAGATATTTAACATCGTCGACTGGTACCTGTTGCAAAACCACTCCTTTTCCACCCGGTTTCACCGGGCCCGGTTGTATGATTTAAAGACAGCCCTGGTTAAGCTGATCAGTATGACCCTGGACAGGTCCTTGCCTACGGACAGTGGAATCCATCATTCTTTTATGGCAGGGGTGCTGAAAAAGGGCGATACACTTCCCACTTTCATTTCCTTGAACTATGACATTGTATTAGACAGGGCGGCGAGGGCCGCAGGCTGTATCCCGGAATACGGATTTTACGGAAACCATGATAACCATCTGGAAGCGCGGGGGAAAGTACCCCTTTATAAACTACATGGCTCCCTGAATTGGTCTTTCTGCCCGCTCTGCGGGGAGATTTCGGAGCACGATGATAAAGTTGCCCACCTCCTCTTCAGGAAGCGGAATATCATTTACTGCCTGGCCTGCGGGGGAGGAAACTCCCAGGCCATCATCATTGCCCCAACTTTGTACAAAGCCTATAACATCAGCAGGCTTCACAACATTTGGGACAGCGCGGCGCGGGCCATCAGCCTCTCCGAGCGACTGGTGTTTATCGGCTACTCGCTGGCCATCTCAGATACCTCCATTATTGCAACAATCAAGAGGGCTTTAAACGCGCCGGATAAAAAAAGAGAAATCATAGTTATTAACCCCAATGAGCGCGTCTGTGAACGCTATCGCCAAATTTTAGGCGAGGGCTGCAAGATCTTCTGTGAAGGGTTTAAAGGAGTTGTGATTTAAAGGTGGAACGAAAAAATTCGTCAGGAGAGTTTGTCAGGCGCAGTTAGAAGCAGCTGTGGCGGACACCGCTTCAGGTCTCATTGTCAGCCTGGTTACATCTAAAAAACCCCCTTACCGAAGTTGTGCTTAGTAGAACTGAAAGAGCTGGCTGTGGGTAGTTTTTCTAGAAGCTCAGGGCAATTTCCTCGCGGTCCAGCCGCGCCCTGATTGACCGCATTCGTTCTGCCAGGCCGGGGTTTCCGGCTGCTGCCCGCTCAATCTGACGGAGAAGGTCGATTTCCCGCCTGAAGATCGAAAAGATATCTCCGGGCTGGAGAGAAGACATCTCCTGCAGCTCTGCAAAACTTGAGCCGTTATACCAGGCAAAGGCTAGGGATCCGGGCAGGTTTGACCAGATGCAGAAGCGTTCAGGGACGCCTAAACTGAGTAGTTCTCGCCTGATTAAGGAGGCTTCACGCAGGGCTGGAAGCTCGAGCCTTGCCCCCTGGGCGTTCTTTCCCGGAACAAACTCGATGCCCGCCAGGACGGCGGACACTTGGGCCGGGTCAATATCTTCAAGCAAGCCTGAGAAAGCGATTTCCGTAACCAGTATTTCCTGAACGTGCAATTCCAGGGCAAACAGGCCGCGCGGGTAAAACTCCCTGCCCTTTAAATACCCCAGGTTTTCCAGAAGATCCCGGACCTCCTTATACTCAACAAAAATCAAATTGATCTGGTTTGAAACAGCCGCATATTCTTGTTTGAGCAAATGGCAGTGGTCCTGGACCTGCAGTAATTGTTCTGATACAGACAGGCACTTTTTATGGTCAGGGCACTTTTTGGGGGGTGTCGCAGAAAGCTGCCTTTGCAGCCGCTCTCTTTCCTTGTTTTTGTTATTCTTCCAACGGTAGCGCCGAAGCTGCCTGCGGGCTTTATTTCGCTCCAGCGGGCAGGCTAAAGTCTGGCCTTCCGGGCAGAGGGTGGCCTTCATTGCTGAGATCCGTCCGGCACATGTGTTTAGCTCCTGCTCCAAAAAGTCCTTTTTTTTGTTAAGCTGGTAGATCTTAAAGTTTTTATTTAGAAAACGGTCAATTTCTGCATCGGTTTTATATCTCAGCAGGCTTAGGACAGTATTGGGGGAAATTATGAGCCTGCCTGATACCGACTCTACCCCTTTCTCTTCAAAGAACCCTGTTTGTTCCGGGAAACGGCTGTCAATGCGGATAAAGGCATGGCCAATCCGGTCGAAGCCCCGCCGGCCGGCGCGGCCGGCCATCTGGAAAAATTCCCTGTTTTGTAAAATTCGAAAGTCGTGGCCGTCCCATTTCCTGGTGGAATCAAAAACCGCGCTGGCAGCTGGAAAGTTGACCCCGGCCGCAAATGTTTCGGTGCAAAAAACCACCCAGAGTAAGCGCCTGGAATAGAGCTTTTCCACCAGGTATTTAACCGGCGGCAGAAGCCCGGCGTGGTGGTAAGCAATGCCCTGAAGCAGCAAGCGTTTCAAATTGCGCCAACCCGGGCCGCTAAATGTGCCGGGTTGCTCCGCTTCCGCTACGCGGATAATCGACTCTGTGGTTTTCTTTTCCTGGGCGTTCAGGAAATCCCACTCCCGCCCCAGGTCGTGGGCCAGGGTTTCTGTCCGCCCCCGGCTGAATACAAAGAAAAGTACGGGCAATTTGTCCTGGATTGATTCGATAATTTCGCTGCAGGATACTTCCGGCAGTTCCATACGGTTCACTCCCCCATCCAGCGCTTTTTATTGCGCATTGCCTTGAGCTGTTCGACCAGGTCTTTTACTTCGTTGCGCGCTTCCCTCTCCTGTACAATCTGTCCACCGGGCAGGACCCACCTTACAGCCAGTGGGATACGCCTCTTTTTCTCTGAAATCACAACGACATTTCCGCCCCGGACCGAGCTAATCCAGTCCGCCATTTCGTCCGCGTTGGGGACCGTTGCAGAAAGCCCCAGGATTTTAATGTGAGCAGGTGCAAAAAGAATGCTTTCCTCCCAGGTGGTACCCCGTTCGGCGTCATCAAGGTAATGGATTTCGTCAAAAACAACGTAGGATATTTTCTCAAGCTGTTCAGGCTCACTGATGCACCAGTTCCTGAATATTTCTGTTGTCATAATCAGCATTGGCGCACCCGGGTTGATGCTGATGTCACCCGTAACAAGTCCCACTTTTTCTTCCCCGAATAATCCCTTAAAATCCCTGAATTTCTGATTGGATAGGGCCTTTAAGGGGGAAGTATAAACCATGCCCAGACCTTCCGACATTACATCTCTGGCCAGCATTTCCGCAACCAGGGTCTTCCCGTTTCCCGTGGGTGCGGCCACCAGGACCGACAAACCCTCCCGAAGTGCATTTGATGCCTCAATCTGAAAATCATCAAGGGAAACGATCTCCGTTTCTGCAAGAGGGGCAGTTTCTGTACGCACCGGTCTTTTTTTCCGGACAGGGGGCTTTTCTTTCCCTGGAATTTCCGGCTTTTGGGCACGTCCAACAGCAGGGCCGTATTTGGTTAAGATCGATGCCAGTTTCGGATGGATTTCTTCAAGGTCCCCGTACATCAGGCAGATAGTAGTTTCCCTGTCCCGCAAGATGGGAGTAAGTACGTTGTCTTCAATCAAGCGCCTGACCTGGCCGATGGAAATCCCGAGAAAGGCTGCGGTCTCGGCCAAATTTAGCTTTTTGTTTCTTTTTATGAGATCCTGAAGTCGTGATCTATCTTTCCTTAAGGTCTGAACATCGGAGTACCAGAAACGGATTCTGTCGTCCAGGTAAAAATGACCTATTTCTCTGGAATCAGCCAAACTGGTCAGGGTATCTTGTTCCAGTCCAAGTAGATTCGCAGTTTCCTTTCCCCCCAGGGAGTTCTCTCTCAGAAAAGCCGGGGCGCTTGCTGAATACGGTGGGGCAAAATACCTTCCGGATATTTCCCCTAACTGTTCGGTAAGCACTTCACCGGGGAACTCACGGCGCAGACATTGGTATTCCTTGTCGTCAAATTTCACCGGGAGAGCGCAGCTGTCGGATAGGGCTTTAAAAGCATTATGATTGAGCCCCAGTTCATCCGGAATAAAAAAAGGGTAATGGAGGGAGTCAAGCGTGTTCCGGCAGCCTTCTGTTTTCCGGCGCCGTTCCAATTCGCTCCTGCCTTCCGGGGAATCCGCCGTGGTGATCATTGCGCGGGGTAGCCTTACGAAAGGATGAGTATCGTTTTCGCGGGCGAGCCTGTCGGTAATTTTTTTATGCCTTTGGAAAATGCGGAGCAAGTTAGGCAGGCGGCGGGGTTTCTCCTGAAGGTAGTCTAATAGGAAATTCCAGGCGCCACTGCTGTCAGGCAGTGTGAGGCGGCCATCGGGCAATCTTGGAAAATGCCGCCAGACCGGGTCGGGAAAGTTTTCTATGCCTGTTTCTGCAATGATTTCTGTTTTCAAGCGAGCTTGTCCATCAGACAGTAAAAGGGTAATGGCTTTTACCTGCTCTTCGACACCCGCGTCCCGGGGGACAGCTTCTTCCACCCATGTGTATTTCTTCAGTTCTTTCAGGATTTTGGGCAAAGCCTTGCGTAATTGTCCTCGCTCGCTATGCCAGACAACCCCGCCCTGCAATGGGGTTGAACCGCTTTTGTCAATTAGCCAGTCACCCCTGGTTTTTGTCCTTCCAACCCGGATCTCCTCTTTTTCAATTAAGGAAGAGAGCGCCCCGGCCAGGGCGTCGTATCCGCAATCGCAAAGATTATACGCCTCTGCGAGGGATACGGCGCCCTGTCTTTTCAACAAATCAAGGAGTTTGACTATGGCCTGCTTTGTTATATTGTTTGCCAAATCTTGAAAACACCCCTGGCCTAGCTTTCTTAATATCATTAGTAGTCTAGCACATCCTATTCAAGTTTAACAATAATTTTGGCATTAATCTCAAATTAAAGCGTAACGCTCCTAAAACTAGCCATGAGCACAATAACTTCTCAAAAAAAATTGGCCGTATTAGTCGGCCATGATGCGGTATGTTGACAGGCAAGGAAGGATATCTGAAATCCTTATTAAATGAAATCCTGCAAATGTCATCAAGATTTTCAAAAATCGGGGAACCCTTAGTAGCAAGCCAGGTATCTTTAATTGATTGATTACTTTTCTTTAAATGAAGAACAAGCCAAACCCGAAGATGAGGAGAATCAAGATCAAGAACAGGACAAAAGCCCAGTTTCCGAAGCCCGTTACAGGTACTTGTTCAGCCGCGACTTCAGCCATATTAAGACCTCCCTTTAAAAATTTATTTTTTTTAAATAAAGAACAAGCCAAACGCGAAGATGAGAAGAATTAGGATCAAGAACAGAACAAAAGCCCAGTTTCCGAAGCCCGTTACAGGTACTTGTTCAGCCGCGACTTCAGCCATATTAAGACCTCCCTTTAAAAATTTATTTTTTTTAAATAAAGAACAAGCCAAACGCGAAGATGAGAAGAATTAGGATCAAGAACAGAACAAAAGCCCAGTTTCCGAAGCCCGTTACAGGTACTTGTTCAGCCGCGACTTCAG
>ENA-UOOH01000561-UOOH01000561.1-fermentation-metagenome-genome-assembly--contig:-NODE-561-length-41790-cov-5.171391_pt1 | contig 41790 bp, 12 predicted proteins | sample MGYA00245778_ERZ724025 | MGnify/ENA primary metagenome ERZ724025 (study PRJEB28704, sample SAMN03018313) | fermentation metagenome | biome: anthropogenic terrestrial biome; feature: soil; material...
ACATGAAAATGGACCAATTTTCCTGTTTTGAGGTCCGAATAGCGAAAGTCGGGTTAACCAGGCCGTCTCGGGCTGGTTCGATGGGGTGAATCGGGGTCGGGGTCGCTATCGGAATCGGGATCGAGTTAATCGAGTTAATCGAGTTAATCGAGGGAATCGAGTTAATCGAGGGAATCGAGTTAATCGAGGGAATCGAGGTTCGCCGCAACTTGTCGCGTCAGGCCCCGATAATTCCTGCTTTTGGCGACTTGGTCCCTTCCGGCGCATGCCGATTCGGCTTGACCGATAATGCGGGTCCTGGGCAGACTGAGAAGTTGATTTTCGGTGCGGTAATTTCGCTGGACTGGCAAGATATCCGGTCCTACTTGCCCTCGGATATGGATTCGAGGGGACCATAGGAGATCGAGTGATGAACATGCGAGAGAGAAGCGGAGCCATCCTGCTGCTGTTGTGTCTGACCGCCTCGGCGTATGCGAAGGTGGCGACGGTACAGGAATGGGATGCGGACTGGAAATTGACGATGCAGGCTTACACGTTCAACCACTTCACCTTTTTTGAAGCGGTGGACAAGACGGCATCCTTGGGACTGCGATACATCGAGGCGTACCCGGGTCAGAAACTGAGCGCGGAATTGGGCGACGCGGCCTTTCACCACAACATGTCCCAGGCGGAGCGTCAGGCGGCGATTCGCAAGCTGCAATCGGCGGGGGTACGGCTGGTGAATTACGGCGTGGTCGGGCTACCGAACGACGAGGCGGAATGCCGAAAGGTATTTGAGTTTGCGAAGGCGATGGGGATTCGCACGATTGCGTCCGAGCCACCGGAGGATGCTTTTGATTTGATCGAGCAGCTCGTCAAGGAGTTCGACATTCAGGTCGCGATCCACAACCATCCGGAGCCGTCCCACTATTGGGACTCTGAGACGGTCCTCAAGGTGTGTCAGAACCGTGATCCACGGATTGGTGCCTGTGCGGATACGGGGCACTGGCTTCGTTCCGGGCTCAATCCAATTGAGCAGCTGAGGAAGCTTGAGGGCCGGGTGATCAGCCTCCATCTGAAGGATCTCAATGAGGCTGGGAACAAGGGCGCGCACGACGTGGTCTGGGGTACCGGCGCGGTCGACATGAAGGGAATCCTTGGGGAGTTGAAGCGTCAGGGGTTTGCCGGGCACTTCTCGATTGAGTACGAGCACAACTGGCTCAACTCCGTCCCTGAGATTGCCGAGTGCATTCCGGCCTTCAACCGCATGGAGGCAGAGATCGGGCAGTCGGATTGGGAGTGGATCTTCAACGGGAAGGACCTGACCGGCTGGAGGGGGGACAAGCGGCTCTGGACGGTACAGGATGGGGTGATCCGCGGTGAGACGACCCCTGATAAACAGACCGACGGCAACACCTTCCTGGTCTGGGAGGGCGGCAGTCTGAAGGACTTCGAGTTCATGCTCAAGTTCCGGATTCGCAACGGCAACAGTGGCGTCCAATATCGGAGCAAGGAACCTGCCGAGTATCGGATCACGGGGTATCAGGCGGAGATTGAGGACACCCCCGGCAAGGTCGGTTTCCTGTATCACGAGGGTGGTCGGGCGTGGCTGGTGGATGTCGGCGACATGATGCGAATCACGGAGAAGGGCGAGAAAAAGGTGGTCGGCCGGGTTGGCGACCAGGCGGCGATGATGGAGGCGGGGTATTACGACAAGCAGGACTGGAACGAGTACCACATCATCTGTCGGGGCAATCAGATCGAGCATTACCTCAATGGTTACCAGACGATTGAATTGATTGACGACGACCGCATCACCGATCCGAACGATCTGGGAGACCGCAATGGTTCGATTCGGGAGGGTTTGCTTGCGTTGCAGATTCACGCCGGCCCTCCGATGCTGGTGGAATTCAAGGATGTCCGCATCCGGCGGCTGGAGCCGGAGTATGGGGATGCGATCCTCGCCTTCAACGGGGTCGATCTGAGCGAGTGGCAGGTCAGCGGCCCCCAGTCCAAGAACAAGTGGGTGGTCGGAAAGGCCGCGATCTCGCCGGAAGGTCCGAATCTGCTGGTTGCGCAGGAGGGCACGGGTGAGATGATCAACGTGGTCAAGGAGCACAATGAGAGTCTTGACTTCTACTCCAAGGCGAAGTTCGGCGATTGCCGGATCGAGGTTGAGGTCATGGTCCCGCAGGGTTCGAACAGCGGGATCTATGTGATGGGCGAGTATGAGGTGCAGGTCCTGGACAGTTTCGGCCGTTCCGAGATGGGTCCCGGTGATATGGGCGCGATTTACGGCGGGTACAGTCCGCCGGTGAATGCATCCAAGGCGCCTGGTGCGTGGCAGCAGTATGTGATTGAGTGGAAGGCACCGAAGTTTGATGCCAACGGCCGCAAGGTCGCCGATGCGGAATTCCTGCGTGTCCAGCTCAACGGTCAGACCCTGCACGAGAACCTGGTGATGCCGGGTCCGACGCCGGGTGGTCTGACCGGCAAAGAGGCGGCGGAGGGGCCGCTGATGTTCCAGGGCAACCACGGTCCGGTAGCCTACCGGAATATCGTGGTCCGGCCTTTGAACGACTGATGGTCTTTAGGGGCGACCGAGTGAATCCGGGCCGCTCTGAGGGAGGCGCTGAGAAGGCGTCTGCTTTGGAGCGGCCCATTTTTTGTTTCAGGCAGCTCCGGCCTGCCGCCTGACCGGGTGCCGGCGTTCGCGTGAGTCTGTCCGAAAAGGCCATCGGGAATCAACCGAGCCTTTCCGGTTCCGGATGGGGAGGCCTCCCGCAGAGATCGCAGAGGGCGCAGAGGGGTATTGGGAGGGGGGGCAGATACGTCGGCGCTGTTTTCTGCAACTGCCTTGGCCTGCTGAAAACGGTACCTTTAAAAAGTCCCCAAAAAGGTAGGGATCAGGGCATTGACTCTACTAACCCCCAAGGCCAGGTCGCAAACGCCACCGCGTTCTCTGCGCCCTCTGCGGGAGACTCTCCGGATGGGGATGGAGAGATCAGGTTGGGAAAGTGGCTACCTTTTTCGGACGGGGCTTTAGGGTGCCGGCGGTTGCGTGAGATCGGCGATGGCCTGTTGTGCGCCGGGATTGTCGCGAATGCTCTCCCAATTGAAGATACAGACATAGCGGCAGCGGGGATCGGCGAGAGTATTGGAGAGGGCGTTCCGCCAGGCTTCGGTCGCCTCGGTACCGTGCAACAACCACTCGGTTGCCGCCCAATAGGGGGCATTGGACCGGGCCAGATTGCGTTGCACTCCGGAGTCCTGCCCTGGATCGGGTGCGTGCTTATAGAAGCTCCAACCGGGACAGGCGTATGCGTTGATGGGGATGTCGTAGGCGAGCTCGCCCTCTTTCCAGCCGGCACCGTGGGCAAAGAGCCGATCGCGTGGCACACCGAGGTTGGCGGCCTCACGGCAGAGTGTTTCCAGGTATTCACGGGCGACGCGGGTCAGGTCGGCCTCTGTGGGCGCACCGGTCGAACGAATGCCGGCGGAGGAGACGGCTGCGTACCCGATCAAGGCGACGCCTCGGGCGGGGACATCATCGGTCTGGAGGCCTGAGACCGGGTCCTTCTCGGCGGGTTGTTCGAGGAGGGCATTGCCATCGGGGTAGTGGAAGGTATTGACGCCGATGGATGTCTCATGGCCGAGCTTGATACCGATGAAGAGTTGCTTCTTGGGTTGGGGCAGTTGGCGGTACCAATCGAGGATGACAGGGACGAGGCGACGGATCTCGGTCCTGCAGGCCTCGATGTAGCGTGGGGCTGCGAGATTGGGTGGTGGGAGCACCCGGATTTGGCTTCCCCAGTTTCGCCAGCCGATCCGCAGGGCGGTTTCCAGTGCATACCCGGTACGCTCCACGTTTTCGCGGTTTGCGGGGTCGAACCCGGGGCGCGAGGGATCCCACCAATTCCAGAGGTCCGGCCGGGCCTCCCACCACTGCTCGGTATCGATCTGGACAAGCACGGGGGTATTGGTTGCTTCCGCGGAGTGCAGGAATTGTCGCAGAGCGGCGAGTGTGGTTTCGGGCGGCGTTCGGAAGGGGGAGAAGATAAAGCTGACACCTGGTTGGACGGCGGCGTCGGGTTGATGGGGGAAATGCTCCAATATTTCGATGAAATTCTGGGGTCCCAGCGAGGAGGGGACGGCTTGGTTCATGCCCTGGCCGGGCGCACGATTCAAGAGGATGAACTGCCTGGGCGCGGTCTGTTGAGGCTGGGTGGCATTCGGTTCCTCGGCCGTCATGGAAACAGAGGGCGAGAGTAGTGTTAGGCACAGGGCGAGGGAAATGGACGACAGGCGGGGGGCGCGATTCATAGCGGCTGCGGGCTCCATGGGGTGAGGACGGAATGAAGCGGGGTGGGCGGCTACGAGGGGGGCTGTTGAAATCACGTGAGTCTTTGGGCGATCCAGAAGCTCGCGCTGGCGACCAAAGTGCAGAGGACAGCGCCCCATGCGATGTCGATGACAACGATTTTGACCGGCCAATCTCTGAGGGTGGCGAGGTTGGTCAGGTCGTAGGTAGCGTAGGTGAAGAACCCGAAGAGGGCACCCCAAAGGGCTGCCTTGGCGACCGAATCTGCTTCCAGTGCGGGGCGGACGGCGAACAGGAGGATGCCGACGTTTAACATCAAATAGAAGAGCAGCGCGGCGGGCCAATTGACAGTGGGGCTGAGAAGGTGGCTCAAGTTTTTCTGATACAGGCCTTTGGCGACGACGCCGAGCCAGACCAGATCGATTGCGAAAAAGACCGGGACGGTGAGTAGATAGAGTTTGAGGTAGCCCAGTGTGTTCATGAACGATCCTCCGGCATCGGTGTTGGAATCGATCGCGGTCCAGGTAAGCATTGAGGCTGACAAGCAGCGTCTCTCACCAAGGCCGCCCCCGCATGTTTCTTTTGGAAGATTGCCATAGTTTCGGATATAAAAGGAGTGATTTCCCTGGGCTCCCCACTTTCCAAAATCCACAAAGAACGCAAAATGGTTCATCGACTCCGGGCTGGCGGCTTCTGTTTTGAACGATTCCTACGCTGTTTGGCTCTGCTGAGCATATTCTTAGGCGTTTGTGCGGCACTCGAAACCTTCCCTGGGCGGGTGATTGCCCAGGTGGTGGATGCCCCTGCCGCGTCCGACTCGGAGCGTGTGATTGTGGTGGGCACCGAAACGGGGTATCCGCCTTTTTGTTTGGTGACGCCGGAGGGTGAGGCGGACGGGTTTTCGGTCGAGCTTATTGTGGCGGCCGCCGCGGCTATGGACTTAGAGGTGGAGTTTGAGGTCGGTCCTTGGAATGAGGTTCGTGGCTGGTTGGAGGAGGGAAAGGTCGATGCGCTCCCATTAGTGGGGCGCACACCGGAGCGCGAGCCGCTGTATGATTTTACGATCCCGTATCTTACGATGCACGGTGCCATCGTTGTCCCCAGGGGAGAGGAAGGAATCCGCAAACTCGGCGACCTGAAGGGGCGCAAGGTTGCGGTGATGAAGGGGGACAACGCCGAGGAGTTCTTGCGCAGGGGGGGATTCGAGCTTGAGATCGAACTGACGACGACCTTCGAGGAGGCCTTCCGCAGGGTGGTGGAGGGAGAGTGCGACGCGGTTGTATGCCAGCGGTTGATGGCCCTCAGGCTTTTGGAGGAGACGGGGCTATTGGACCGACTGCGGATTGTGGACCAACCGGTTTTCGACTTCGCGCAGGATTTTTGTTTTGCGGTCCAGGAGGGGGATCGCTCGTTGTTGGCGGTATTGAACGAGGGGCTGGCGATTGTGATTGCGGATGGCACTTTCCGCCGACTGCACGCCAAATGGTTTGCCGGGATGGAGCTCCCGTCCAATCGTCCGATTCTTCTCGGCGGCGATTGGAACTATCCGCCCTTTGAGTATCTCGATGAGAAGGGCCAACCTGCCGGGTACAACGTTGATCTTGCCCGCGCGGTGGCGGATGCGGTGGGTCTTGAAATCGATGTGCGCCTGGGGCCTTGGCCGATTGTGCTTCAAAAGCTCGAGCTTGGGGAGCTGGACGGAGTGCTGGGGATGTTCTTCTCCCTGGAACGGGATCAGCGGTTTGATTTCAGCCAGGCCCACATCATCAACCACTGTGTCGCTGTTGTGCAGAAAGGGAAGGGGCCGCCGCCCAGGAATGTTTCGGAATTGGCGGGCCGGCGGATTGTGGTTCAGGACGGCGACATCATGCACGAGTACGCGCTGCGGAACATACATGGCGCTGAAGTGATCGCCGTTTCCACACAGGAAGAGGCACTGAAGGCGTTGGCCGACGGGGAGTTTGATTGCGCACTGGCCTCCCGCATGACGGTGCTGTACTGGATCCATGAGTTGGGGCTGGATGGTTTAGAGGTGGGGACCGCGCCATTGCTGGTATCGGAGTATTGTTTCGCCGTTCCCAACGGGTCCAAGGCCCTTTTGGCCGAGCTAAGCGAAGGGCTCAAGGCTGTGGAGCAGAGTGGGGAGTATTGGCGCATCCACAACGACTGGTTTGGGTTCGAGCAATCCCGCGTCTTTCCGTTGTGGCTGATTCTGCGATATGCGGCGATGATCCTGCTGCCGTTGCTGCTCATCCTCGGGGGCGCGATCCTATGGTCGTGGTCGTTGCGCACTCAGGTGCGGGAGCGCACCGAGGAGATCCGCCAACGTGAGCAGCAGTTCCGATCCTTATTGGAATCGGCTCCGGAGGCGATTTTTGTCCAGACCGACCTTCGCTTTGCCTATGTTAATCCTGCTGCGTTGCAGTTGTTTGGTGCGACCGAGGCATCCCAGCTTCTCGGTGGCTTGGTGGAGGCGCGTTTTCACCCTGAATTTCGAGAGAGTGTGCGGGAACGGATACGCCGGCTGAATGAGGAAAAGCTACCGGTGCCTATGGCGGAGGAGACATGCCTGCGCCTCGACGGGGGGGAAGTGACCACGGAAGTGGTGGCGGTGCCGACCCGTTATGAAGGCAAGGATGGCGCCTTGGTTTTTGCCCGCGATATTTCGGAGCGGGTCAAGAACCAGGCGGCCTTAAGGCGAATTGAGTGGATGCTCTCGCCGGTCGAGGCATCTGAGGGCGCGGTCGGGAGCAGGGGGAATCCTCAAATCTACGGCGATTTGGTGGAGACCAATCGCTCTCGTGTCATTCTGGATGCAGTCGGGCGGGACGCACTGGAGGACATTGTTCAGGATTATCTCGGATTGTTGGAGACCTCGGCGGTCGTCTATGAGCGCAACGGCGACTATGCCATGGGGATCTTTGCCTCTGGTTGGTGCCAGTTTCTGGACTGTGCCTCGCGGGCGTTGTGTGAAACCGACGACAATCTCGAGGCCATGGCGAGTGGCCGATGGCTTTGCCACGAATCGTGCTGGAGGGATGCCGCTCTCAAGTCGATGGAAACCGGTGGGCCGGCGGACAGTGAATGCGCGGGTGGAATTCGCATATACGGGGTGCCGGTTCGGGCGGACGGTGAGATTGTGGGTGCGATGACGTTTGGCTACGGCGACCCTCCCCGTGAGCGCAGGCAGTTGGTCGCGATATCCGAGAAGTACCGGGTGGGGATCGAGCCTTTGATCCGGGAGGCGGGATCCTACGAATCCCGGCCGCCCTATATCGTGGAGTTGGCGAAGCGTCGCCTGGAGCTATCGGCTCGCCTGGTCGGTGAGATTGTGGAGCGTCGGCATGCCCAGGCGCGGGTGGAGCATCTCAACCGGGTGCTACGTTCCATCCGCTCGGTCAACCAGCTCATCGTGCGGGAGAGCCAGGATGCGCATCTGATCGAGAACGCAGCCCGGATCTTGGTGGATCAGCGCAGCTACGAGTCGGTGCTCATCCTGTTGACCACGCAGGGTGGGGATTTAGACAGTTTTACGATGGCCGGGGATGAATCGGTGTTTCGGGGGGTCCTGCCTCATGTGCAACAAGGATTGCTTCCCCCCTGCATGCCGGAGTGTTTCCGGGCGGAGTGCGCCTCACCGGCGGAGGGGCCCAAGGAGGACCGTGAGGGCGGGGGAGGAGAACAGGCTCCGCTTGGCGATTCGGGGCTCATGGGGGCGCCGCTGGTCCATGCGGGGCGGACCTTTGGCTATCTCTTCGCGGTGAATCGGCCTGGGATGCGGGCAGACGAGGAGGAGCGAGAGCTCTTTGGTGAGATTGCGGCGGACCTGGCCTTTGGTTTGAGTGGTTTTGAGATGCACAGGGCGAAGGAATCGGCGGAGAAGGATCGGGACCAGGCTCAGCATCAGCTGGCTGCGGCACAGAAGCTGGAGTCTGTCGGTCGCCTTGCCGGTGGGGTCGCGCATGATTTCAACAACCTGCTGATGGGGATCATGAACTACGTGGAACTCTGCAGGGAGAATATAGACAGGGACCACCCGATCACGGAATGGCTGAACGAGATTTCGGTCGAGGCGGATCGGTCCGCGCAGCTGGTGCGCCAATTGCTTGCCTTTGCCCGGAAACAAACGATCGCGCCGGTGGTGCTCGACCTCAACGACGCCATTCCCAACATGTGGAACATGATCGGCCGGCTGATCGGGGAGGATATCCGTCTGCTTTGGGAGCCGGGGCATGATCTTTGGCCGGTGAAACTGGATCCGGCCCAAGTCGATCAGATCCTGGTCAACCTCTGTATGAATGCGCGGGATTCCATTGCCAAGGTCGGCACGATCACGGTGGAGACGAAGAACACCCAGGTGGATTTTGAGTATTGCCGGACGCATCCGGAGGCGCTGCCGGGGGATTACGTGATGCTTGCGGTCAGCGACAACGGTCGCGGCATGGACCGGACAACGCTGGAGCACATCTTTGAACCCTTCTTTACGACGAAGGGCAGGGGGCAGGGGACGGGACTCGGTCTGGCTACTGTCTACGGGATCATCAAGCAGAACAGGGGCTTTATCAACGTGTACAGCGAGGTGGGCGTCGGCTCCACCTTCCGAATTTTCCTGCCTGCGAGTCTGGCTGAGAGCACCCCCAGGCCGATGGTGCGGGAGGGCGGTACAGCGGTCGGCGGTTCCGAGACCATTCTGCTGGTGGAAGATGAAAAGGCGATTCGATTCACGGTCCGGATCTTTCTGGAGCGGCTGGGGTATCAGGTGCTTTCTGCCTCCTCACCGGAAGATGCTTTGACGCAGCTGAAGGAGTACAAGGGCGGACTGGACCTCCTCGTGACCGACGTGGTCATGCCGGGCATGAGCGGGCGCGATCTGGCGGAGCAGCTCAAGGGGCGCTATCCGGGGATGCAGTGTCTGTTCATGTCGGGATACACGGCCAATGTCATCGCGCAGCATGGGATCCTGGAATCGGATGTTCACTTCCTACCCAAGCCCTTCAAGCAGGAGCACCTGGCGGGCGAGGTCCGGAGGCTGCTCGATCTCCCCAAGCTGGGGTGAAGGCCCGAAGGCCTGAAGGGGAGGGGGGATGGCGGAAGGGCGGTGGCGCAATGGTCGCCGATCCGTCCGATCATGGTCGAAATCGAAATCGGGATCGGGATCGGGATCGGGATCGGGATCGAGGTAATCGAGGTAATCGAGGTAATCGAGGTAATCGAGGTAATCGAGGTAATCGAGGGAATCGAGGGAATCGGGGGAATCGGGGGAATCGATTCCTGATTGTTCTGCATGTCGCCTGGCCCTCTGAGCACCGCTCAAACCGTGTTGCCGGGCGCAATAATAGGGTTGCAGCACCCGGTTTCCCGTGTCGGACCCCCATCCCGCGGCCTTTCGACCCCGACCCCGATCTTGATCGTCCTTCGCCATGGACCTTTTCGGACTGCCTCTGGCGAAAGAATATCGTCATTGTCATAGGGGCAGGCGCTGCTCTTCTGATAATCACCGTATTCGAATACTTGGCGCGTCTTGCCGTGAGGCATGTAGTGACAAAAGGATCTGTAAGTATTGAAAGTATAAAGATCCGATTTGCCGCTGAAAGGTATCGTGATTTGTAATAATTTGCCCTGGTTGCGTTTGCAGAAAAATATAAAAGGGTCAAAAAAAATGCTTGCATTGTGTATTTAAAAGCTGTTGTATTGGGGCAACATCACGGTTGGAATGGGTTGATTCCCCACGGGTTGCCGCTGGCTGACCTCATGGAACAATGAGGGAGCCGGATTGATATGCAGGAGGAGGGCAATCGTGGGAGTCGGCCTATGTTGAGAGGCATCGTGCTTCTTCTCCTATTGGATCGAGCCTGCCGCGTTCGTCGGAGATCCCCTGGATCGCGGCTAAGAAAACAGGCGGAACAATGCATTTCAGGGTGAATCGAGTTTGGTTTTGGGGGCTATTGTGCGGTGGAGTCATCTGTCATGCCTGGGCGCCAAATGGCTATGGACAGAATCGTCGCCAGCAACAGCTCGAGCTCCGAACCGGATGGAATTCGGTTTGGCTGGAGGTTAACCCCGTGGAATCTGATCCCACGGTCTTGTTCGAGGGCCTTCCGATCGAGATCGTGGCGTGCCATTTTCCGATCGACAGCCCTGTGCAATTCATCAGTGACCCTCTATCTGTCTCCTGGAACCGAGAGGGCTGGGGGGTCTGGTATCGGCCGGAGCGGGCGGATGCGATGCTCTCGACACTGCACGCGATATACGGTCAGAAGGCCTACCTGATCCTTGCCACCGAAGATTTTCAATGGTCTGTGACCGGTGAGGTCACCAGTGAGCCGATCCGATGGAAGAGCCGTTCCTTCAACCTGCAAGGCTTGCCGGTTGATCCGGATTTCCGCCCGACTTTCGCGGAGTTTTTCGCTGGGTCGCCTGCCCACCAGCCGCTTCGGATATACCGATTGGTAGACGGTCGTTGGATGTTGCTCGCCGATCCGGGGACGGCGTCGATCAAGCCGGGGGAAGCGTATTGGATCTACGCGAAGGAGAGCTCAGCGTTTCAGGGGCCGGTGGCGTTGCAGATGCCGTATCCGCAGGGTGTATTTTTTCCGGATGGCCAGACCACTGCGCGTCTTTTTTTGAAGAACGCGACGGCGAATCCGCTTGGAGTGCAGGTGACGCCTGTTTCCGAGGCGGGAGTACGTGACTTGTCGTTATCGGTGATTGTCCGCGGGATCGTGCCGGGTGAAATGAGTCTCCTTCGGGTGCCGCTTGAGGAGCCGATGGATCTTCCCGCGCTCGAAGCGGGCGAGGAGACAGCGATCCTGTTCGAGGTGCACAAGGAGGCGATGGTACAGCGGCAGCAGACAGGGCTGTTACGGGTAGCGACCGACGCGGGGACGCTCCATTGGGTACCGGTGGCGGCCACGCGGGATGATCTCCCCTTCGATATCAAGGCGGCGTCCACGCGGCGCGCTCGTGAATTGCATCCGGCGCGTGGGCTTTGGGTAGGGCAGGTCGCTCTCGATGAGGTCAACGAGGTCGCCGTGGGTGTGAACGAGGAGAACCAGTTGGAGGCGCCGAATCCGGAGGTGCCGACGCCGGCGCGTGGTGTGGCGCGGTTGCGACTGATCCTGCACGTCGATGATGATGGTGTAGTACGGCTCCTCAAGGGGGTAGCGATCGTACGTCGCAGTGAAGAGGATCCGGCGGACGTCGCTCTGGTGACCGATCATCAGCTCTATCCTGAATTCGAATCGGTCGACATCCCGCAGCGGATTGCGTCGGCGGCCTATGATTTCAGTGCTTTGGGCGGGTATTTATCGGCGCGCATGGCGAACGCTTTCCCGGTCAGTTTGAATGCCAAGTCCCCTGCGATTGTAGTGGCAGAAGCCGCCGCGGATGCCGCCATCAACAATCTGACTTCGACGATCGAGGATATTGCCACGGCGGCGCAGGTGGCGATCGATCCGTCGGTGGCTCTCCTGAGGACTGCCACGATCGACCTTCAACGCTCCGGTTTGACGGCATTGGGCTTGGGCGATCGGCTGACGACCGAGTGGGATGATGCTGGCACCCGATCCACTCTAGCCTCCGTCGTGGATGAATTGGCGGCGAGCGTCTTCGAGGCGCGCCAGATTCTACTTTCCAAGAAAACCGGCACGCTGAGCCTGAACACCAACGAGCGCGCGGAGCTGCGGGATATGGCCCGCAGGACGGCGGCATTCGCGGTGGAGCGGCAGGCGGAGGCCTGGGGTGCTGTTCCACTCACGCAGGTAGAACTGGAAGGCCGTTTGGAAATCGGCGCTCTGGTGCGCGGGGATCTCTTTCTGGGTGCGGCGCATCCATCAAATCCTTACCGCCACAAGTACCATCCCGACCACGAATCCGGTTTCGACGTGCACCGCAAAATCCTTCTCGAGCCGATTCCCCCCGACGCCGGCGAGGTGCTTCAAACGCCTGCCGGATATGGGGTGGATCGGATCAGCGGTCGATACAGCGAGGAGATCTTCGGCCTGCACAAACCCCTGGGGCCTGCCCAGGACCTCGGCCTCAGGGTCGAAGGCACATTCACTCTGAATCGAATCTCCCTGATCGGCCGAATCAATGAATAGCTCGAAGCATTTTCCGCTGATGAAACACGGCGTCAACACTCTGATCCCGGTTAAGGCCATGAACCGAATTGTCCCGATGCTCATCACTCTCGCCATCGCCGGATTCTCGAGTCCGAGCGCCCGAGCCATCTCGTCATTCGTCGAGGGGTTCAACGATTTCACCCCGGTCGACACCGCGATCGACTCCGATGGATTCACCTACGTCATGGGCTCTTTGAACGGGTCGGGTCTGTACATCTACAAATACGACCATTCAGGCGGGCTCGTGAACGATTTCGATCCGATGCAGGTGACCGGGCTGGGGTCGGATTTCGTGCCGGTATCGATGGCCATAGCGCGCAATGAAGTCTTGGATGGAGACCAGCTTTACGTTGCATCGACCGATCGGATTGTGCGGATCAATCCCAATGGGAGTATGGATTCGCAACAGTACACGGACGGTTCGATTCGGATCCATGACATTGCGTACTTCCCCGCTCGGGACGCGGTTGGGAATGTGATCGGCGCGGTCTACTTTTCCGGCCGAAGCATGACGAACAAGCAGGCGGTGGTTGGACGGCTCAAGGCATCGGACCTGACCGTGGAGCGGAAGGTCTTGTATGGCGACACGTCGGCCGGCGAACAGAACACGGCGCTTTCCCTGGCTGTGGATGACGTCGGCAATGTCTTTGTCGGCGGGTATATCTCGGACCTGAGTGCAGGCGGCAACGGGCTTACCAGCATCGGTGTTTCGGGTCAGTGGACCGTGAACGTGTTCTATTCGAATTCGAACACGATTGGCGCGATCGACAGCCTTGGGGATGCGGAGACATTGATAGCCGATCCGGATGCGACCAAGGCGACGGCGACAACGACGCAAATCGCCTATTCCGGAGGGAGTTTCCCGGGTGGTGGCGGCGACAATTTCGCGCTGCTGGCCACGGCACGCATCTTTATCTCCCAGGAACAGGAATACACGTTTACCTCCATCACGGATGACGGCTCCCAGCTGAAGGTGGATGGCAACAACGTCATCAACGATAACTCGTTGCATGGGGTCGAATCGAGGACCGGGACTTACACATTAAGCGTGGGCTTTCATGATTTGCGCTATGTCATGTTCGAGCATGGCGGGAGCCAGTATGCCGTTTTGAACTTTGCACCCTCCACCGGCGGCACCCCCGGCTTGAACACGAGCATGATTCACGGCAACAAGTCGTACGTGTTCAAGTTCGGAACTCAGGAAGCCACCAGCAGTCGCGCGGACGGCTCGGACCTTGGCGCGGTGGAGACCATGTTTTTCTCCGCGGGCGACCCCCGCGGAGGTGGCGGTGGATACAACGATTTGGTCTATCACGAGGGCTGGGTATACGGGACCGGCTACTGGCAAGGCGCGATTCCCACCGCGACGGGGAGTGACGGTGCTACGGGCCGGGACCTGGAGATCGTCCGGCTGGACACGAATCTCAGGCTGAACAAGCGGGCCACGGTCAAGGGCTCGAGTGATATTGAGGGGTTCAGTGCGACGGCGGACGAGGCCGGGAATGTCTATTTGACAGGAGCGTACGGTCCGGGCTCGGCTGATTTTATCAGCGCGGGCGGGGGGACCTTCACTTCGATCGCATCCTCGCGGCCGAGCCGTTTCCTGGCGAAGCTGGACAGTGGTTTTCAATTCAAATGGGTGGAGTACCCGATTGGGACGCCACCGAACTTTGCCGGGGGCGGTCCCGACACGGTGGTATGCTGGAACCTCATCCAGCAGCGGCTCTATTGGACCGGACACTTCCTCGGCAACGGCACCCTGACGCTGGGTGATCCGGAGATGTTGGTGCATCTGGGTGGGCCGCAGGGACAGGGATTTGTGGCGGTGCTCGAGGAGGACGGTTCCTACACCGAGCGGGTCTACCTGACCATTATCTCACCCTTTGGCGAGGGCGGGATCCAGGTCTTGCCGTTTGGCGGGACACCGGAGATCCCGGAGACGCAGGCGCGCATACGGGGCTCACAGATCACGGCATCGGTGCCGGACTTCCTCTATCGTGACCTTGCGGGCAATTTCCTGGACGAGCCCTCGGAGAACGTGATTGAGACCCAGGCGGAATCGCGAATGGTTTCTACTGGGTATTCATTGGATGACGGTGCCACGACGGGCGAGCAGAACAGCTACAGTTTTACCTTGGAGCAGGACACCGAGATCGAGTTTCGATGGGCGATCGACTATGCGCTCACGATCGACAGTGATCTGAGCGGCACGGAGGGTCTGAACAGCAACGGCTTAAGTTCCAAGGCGGCAGGCAATCCGGATCCTGCGGTCAAGAAGCATTGGATCCGCAAGGATGAGCTGGTGATCGCCGCCATAGACGGGGTGGTGCTGGATCTGGACGAGTACGCCGGGAAGGTGCGTTACATTCCGATGGGCTATTCCGCGGCCGGATCACCCAACACGCGAACGTTTCGGGAGGACTTGACGACCTTTGATTTCTTCGAGTTCCGGGGGATAGAGAGTCGGCAACAGGTGCCTGAGTTCGTCATGGACGGTCCTGCCCGGATCATCTATCGGTGGAAGCGCCAGAACTCGGTGCAGGTGAACACGACAGGTCCTGAATCGGGGGGGCTGCCCCTGATCAAGGTGAATGCGGACCCGGACCAGGATGTGGGCGAGGAGCCTGTTCAGCGGAATGGCCGTGGCGTTGGCACTTTTTGGTACGACGAGCACACGAATCTAGAGGTCGGATCGGTTTACAAGAGCGGGCTTCAAGAGCTCCAGGGTTGGTACAGCGGGGACGGAAATGTCTTCGATCTGGTTGGGGATGTCGCCGATCTCGACTCCCAGTTTGTCTATCCCGAGACGGATGGATTGGTCTATTTGAGCCGGAAGGTCACGGATTTGGTAGCGCCGGTCCAGGTGATTTGGGACTACGGCGACCGGGTCTTTGAGGAGACGGTGGCCATCGGCAATTTTGTGGCCTTTTCGACGGTTGATCCGGAGGTCATGGCCAAGGTCCGTCGGGCGGCTGAGCCGGATGGGATCATGGTGGAAGAGGGGCCACAGGGGAGTACTGCGGGCGACATGGCCATCTGGGATCCGGGCGGGAAGAAGCTGTTTCCTCTACGTCCCGGGGTGATTTTCGTGCAGTGGAAAACGACGGATCCGAATCCGGACGCGCGGGTGCTGATGCGACTCACGATCGAGTATCCTGAGCAGCCGCATTTCCGGCACATCGCCAACACGCCTGCGGTAGACCTGGATCCGGACGCCGACGACTACATGTATTTCCGTGACTTGGTTTACACAGAGAATGAAGCCAGCACAGAGGACGGGAAATTCCAGGCGCAGCGTGCGGGCAAATCCGTGCTCTTGTTCGAGGAGAACAGCACCGGTCGCCAGGGCGAGGCGGAGAACCTCCGGGTGCGCGTGGTCCATACCGACCTCATGATCAACAAGCTGTTGGGTCCCGAGCCGGCGCTCATCGGGCGCAGGATCGAGAGTCCATACGATCTGGCGGGTCGTCGGACCGGTTTTGTCTATCACGCGCTCTCGCGCCACAATCCTTATGTCTACAACAGGGAAGTGGTGAGCGGCCCGATTATTCCGGTCAATCTCGAATTCCGCAGTGAACCGGAGCACGAGCTGATCGTGGTGTGGTATGAACGGCGTGACAAGATCTTGTGGCCGTATCAGCCGGTTCGGTACGTTCCCCGCTGGCCTTCGCAGGCCGAAGGCCTTGGGCGGATCGTGATCGCCAGTGGTTTTGGCAGTGAAAGTGTAGCCTCCGACGGCACGGACCAGATGGTGCTGGGTCCGATCACGGTGTCGCAGGTCCAAGAGGATGGGACTGTGGAGCAGGTGAGCTACCCTGCGGAAACGACGTACAACCCGGCCCGGTTCCAGCAGGTGCAGATCTACAACCAGCCGGATCCGGGGCTGGCGGGGTACAACCCGAACGAGGAGCATGCGCTGATGGCGCCGTCCCAGCGCTTCGCCGCGGTCTCCCCGCGGCCGGACGCCGCGTATGCCCTTCGGGACAACGACCTGAATCTCACGACGCAAGACGCGCAGTACACCTCGGACCCGTATGTCCTGGTCCAATTCCAGGATCGTGCGGACAATCAATACCGGATGAAGGTGTATCAAGTGGTCCGCGAGGCATCATCCAACGGCAGCCTTGGCCTCTTGGATTACGACTACCGGTTTGAGCAAGCGATGGATGCGGGCGAGCCGGTGATCCCGTTCTATCCGCTGCCGGTGGTCATTGGCGCCACACCATGCGTGGGGACTTACGGCCGCGATGGCGAGCCGGACCAGAAGATCACCTATTGGCGGGATCACAAGCACACGCCGTGGGCGGTATCCGGCGACGGGCATTTCTTTGTCTATTACTACTACCCGATGGCGACCGACTTCTGGTGGCCGGGGCAGGCCAAATTGCCCGGGGCACCGGTGGCTTGGCTGCCGGACACGCCTCGATTCGCCGACGAGGATTACTCCGCATTCATCGATTACCGGCGCAATGATCAGTCCCCACCGGCCCAGGAGGTGAAATACACGACCCGATGGCCGGAGAACCTGCCGGTGTTGAAGACGGGCGAGACCCTGACCTTTGCCGGGGGTGAGTACCGTGCGGACCATCCGACTCAATTGGTGCTGAATGAATCGGGCCAAGTGGAGACGGTGGAAACACCGGGGTTGCCGGGTGTGCTTGCGTGGGCTGCGGGGCAGGTGGTCTATGACGACCTGAACCCAACCCTTGAGGACGACCAGCTGCTGAGCCGGTACACGGTCCGCACCGTCCCTGTTTTGGAGGAGCGTGTTGCGGAGCTACCGACCGAGGCCTTCCCGGCGGAGCTGTTGCCGGCCAACGGGCGGACCCGTGTGCAGCGCGGGAAGTACATCTTCAGCGAGCTATCTTCATCGCTGCAACGTCGATTGACCTATGATCCGATACGTCAAAAGCTGGTCTTCATCGGTCTGCTCAACGACAAGGGGATCGGGGACTCGACGTTGACGGCCACGCCGCCGCCGCTGTACGTGCTGGAGCCGAACATCCTGACTCCGCAGGAGTATCAGGAAATCCGGGAGCTCTCGCCCACTCCGAGCTGGTCCAGCGCGGTGGATGTGCTCTATCAGCGCACGCGCAATCCTGCCGATCTACAGATCGGAGGGATCTCGAACGATGCCTATTTAGTGGGCCTCGAACGGAAGATCCAGCGAGGGGCGGACGGCCAGCCGATCTACGAGGGGCTCGAGTACGAGGATGTCCTCGACGAGGACGGGAATGTGATTGGCCAACAGGTGGTGACCGACGAGGACGGCAACGTCATCGCCTCGATCTCCAGGGATGCCGGGACACCCGCCCCCATGGAGGCACTCGGCCCCGGGCTCGCCGTCTTCTCCAATCCCAATTTCCTGGATCCGACCGATCGATCGCTGCCGGAGGTCAGCTATGTGACGCTGGCGGAAAACAACAGCGACGCGCTCGGTTCTGCTCCGGTGGCAGTGCACATCATCAAGGTGGACCGCAGTCAACGGTTCCGAGGGGCGATCAAGACGATCTTGTCGGACAACGTCTTCGACGAGAACATCATCCTCAGGCATTCGGGCGATTTCGGCGCCCATGCAAACGCCCTGGTTTTCGAGTGGTGGTACCGGCCGGAGGATGGCACCGAGGCACGCCCGCCCGATGTGGAACCGGGGAAGTGGAAACTCTTCGCGGACCCGAGTGGCGATCAGGGGCGCAATTTCTTCCAATTGACGCTCAAGGGAAACCCGAGTGCGCCGGAGGTGCTCCTTGCGGACACGCTGTTCTATGTCCGTTACCGGCATGTCAACGACACCGTAGACGGTGTGGACTGGGCGGTAAGCCAGCCGGACGGCCGCTTGGAATTGCCGTACGAGTGGGCGGGCGCGGCCAATTCGAGTCCGCGTGATCTGGACAACGACGGGTATCCCGACTACCGCGCGCAACTGGCGCAGGGCTGGGTCAAGCGGGTCTTGGACCGGGTGAATCTGTTTGAAGCGCGCATCAACGATTTCGGAGGGGAGAGTCCGGCGACGTACGTCAGCATGATCGAGGAGCTGGGACAGCGATTTGAGGGTCCCGTCGCGCTGAATCAGGACAAGGACGTGATCGAGAATGTGGGACTGATCGAGCTCTACGAGACGATTCTCGATCGTGCCCGATCGCTGAGCATCGATCTCACCACGCCGATCTCCACACGCGGGATCACCTCCGCGTTGCAACTGGCGGCCACGCGGCTCTCCGATTTTTATGTATTGCTTGCCAACGAGGCATACGTGGACGCCCTCGATCCCACGATCGGGCACGGCAGTGACAGTGTGGACTACGGCAATCTTGCCCCGGCGGTCCATGCTTTCCAGAATCAGCTCGCCAACCTGGCAGAAGAGGAGTTGGTGCTGTTGCGTGGCCGGGATGAGAGCCTTGGCCGACCGGTTTACAACCGCCTCTTTTGGAACTTCGTCAAGGGCGAAGGCGAGGCGGCCTATGCGCAGACCTACAACATCACCGACCAAAACAACGACGGTTTTGTAGACGAGTTGGACGGGCAGGTGCAGTTCCCACAGGGGCATGGCGATGCCTGGGGGCACTACCTGACGGCATTGCGCAATCAGTACGATCTCCTGCGTCATCCCTATTTCAACTGGGTCTCGCGGTCCGAGAGTTACAACCTGCAGGACGTGGTCCTATCGGTGGATTTCCTGGACGAGCGGAAGTTTGCGCAAGCGGCAGCCGCCAAGGCGCAGGCGGGGACCGAGATCCTGAGCCTCACCTATCGCTCGAAGTATGTGCAGGACCCCGACGGCCAATGGCAGGGGTATCAGGACACGGACTCCGACCGCGCATGGGGGGTGGAGGGTTGGAGCCGGCGGACCGGTCTCGGTGCGTATTTCGACTGGGTGACCGCCAATGCCTTGCTGCCGGCGGAGCATCCCAACTCCAATCTCGAAGGTATTCAAAAGGTGGACCGGACGACGGTCGATGAACTCGGCCTGATCGCCTCGAACCTGAGTGCGGTTCAATTCAAGTTCGACGAGGCCAACAAGGGCTATCATCCGCTCGGCATTTCCGGCAACGCGGTTCCGTTCGATATCAACCCCGCCAAGCTCGAGAATCTTGCGTACGATGGCCCGACTCATTTCGAGCAGATTTACGAACGCGCCGTCGAGGCGCTCCAGAACGCCGTCGTGATCTGGGATAATGCGAACGAGACCCAGAACATGCTGCGCAAGATCGGCAACACCGAGGACGAGTTCCAGCGTTCGGTCTTCATGCAGGACGTCAGCTTCCGCAATGAGCTGATCGACATCTTCGGCTCGCCGTACGAAGGCACGATCGGCAGTGGAAAGGCGTATCCGGCCGGGTATGTCGGGCCGGACACGATGCTCTACATGTATGTCGATGTGCAGTCCATCACGGAGCGTACCGTTCCGCAGCAGACCCAGGCGTATGCGAACGATTACGCGGAGGCGCTTGAAGATGGCGCGTGGTCAGGCGGAAAGAGCGCAGGCCTCTTCCACGTCGACGAGATCCCGAACTCCTTCCGCGAGGCCTTCTCGCCATCGTTCCAGGGCAATGCGAGCGACTTCGCCGCGCAGCATGACGCGAACCAGGGGCTCAACTACACCGATCCGGACGATCCGCGGATTGACCTGGTCAATCTCAACCTACCGGTGAAGGCGGACGGGTATGCGTACAAGGCCCCCGCGGGCTGGGGGATTCGCACTTCGCCCGGGAAGCTGCAGCTGCACATCGCTCAAATGCTGCAGAAGGAGGTCGACCTGGCCTCCTCGATCGCCGAGTGGGATGCCTTGACCGGGTCGATCATCCGAAAGATCCGGATCATCTCCGCCCAATTCGACATGGACAAGGACGTCCAGCGGCTGATGGAGGATAAGGTCATCTACAATTCCGTCCTGAACGGGACGAAGCTCGTCTACAAGCTGGTGGCAGCGGGCTTGGAGATCGCGTCGGAATCCGCAGCGGACTTCTCGGAGGAGCTCAAGGGCGCGTTCCCGGAGAACACGCCGATCGCGGGGTTCTCCTTCTCGGTCGGAGACATATTCGGACCGGCCCGTTTTGGAGTCGGGGTCTCCGGTGAGGTGCTCAAGGGCGTTTTGAAGTCCCAGAAGATCATCTTCGACAAGCTGGTGGACATCACTGAATTCGCCCAGCAGGTCGCCGATATGGCGGTCGACCTCAAGATCGACGATCTCCAGCGTGAGTACGCGATGAAGCAGTCATTGGCGGAGTTGGAGAACCTGATCGGGGATGAAGCGATCCTGCGAATCCGGATCTTCAAGGAGCAGGAGGCATTGAGGGAGCTCTCCGATCAATATCGCGCCCTGCTTGAAACCGGTTTCCGCCTGATGGATCAGCGCACCAATTTCAACAAGCGTGTTGCGGCGATGACCCAACGCAATCGCTATCAGGACCTGACCTTCCGGCTCTCGCGCAACGATGCGCTGCAGAAGTACCATGACGCGTTTGACCTGGCGGCCCAGTACACATTCTTGGCGGCCAAGGCCTACGATTATGAGACCAATCTGGATCCCAACGCGCCTGCGTCCGCGGGGGCGATATTGACCGATATCATCCGGCAGCGGCATCTCGGGCTGGTTAAGGATGGGAAACCATACATCGGTACCGGTGGGCTGGCGGAAAACCTGGCCTGGCTGAGGACGAATTACAATGTGCTCAAGGGGCAGATGGGCTTTACCAACCCGCAACTGGAGAAGGGCAAGTTCTCGCTTCGGCTGGAGCATTTCCGCACTCAGTTGGGGGTGGAGTCGGATACTCAATGGCAATCGATCTTACTCGATCCGGCGCATTACAAGGAGGACCTCTGGGAGCTCCCCGAATTCCGGCGCTACTGTCGGCCGTTTGCACCGTTGAGCCAAGGCAAGCAACCGGGCCTGGTCATACCGTTCTCCACACAGATCCGCTCAGGCGAGAACCTCTTCGGGTGGCCGCTGGGGGGTGCGGATCACGCCTACGATCCGAGCAATTATTCCACCAAGATCCGTGCGGTCGGTGTCTGGCTCACCGGTTATGACAACACGCTGCTGGCGCGCACACCCCGGGCTTATCTGATCCCTGTCGGTGCGGACATCATGATGATTCCGGACAGCAATGATTTGGAGGTGCGCGCTTGGGACGTGTTGGACCAGCAGATCCCGGTCCCGCTCCCGGCACGGTCCGCTGATCTCGACGATGCCACCTGGCGGCCGCTGGCGGACAGCTTGACCGGTGTCATGGGTGAGACCCGCCGGTTCTCCAGCTTCCGGGTGTACGGGGACAACCAGGGCGCGACCAATGAGCCGGACGAGGACCAGATGACCTTTGACAGTCGGCTGGTCGGCCGGTCGGTCTGGAATACCCAGTGGATGTTGATCATCCCCGGGGCAACGCTCCATGCCGATCCCGAGGAGGGGCTGCGGACCCTCATTCTCGGTCCGCGGATCGATCCCACCGATCCGGACAGCCCTCGAACGGAGGAGGGCATCACCGACATCCGACTCTTCTTCGACACCTATGGATACTCCGGCAACTGACACCATCCAACGGCCCTGCCATGAATAGACACAGTTCAACAAACCAATCTCTCCAATCGAGTGCAGGCCTCTGTCGGCCCCTGGGTCGATCCCGGCATCGCTTCATGCGTGGCCGCTGGATCGGATCCAGCCTGGGGACTGCGTGTCTCACGATCGTCCTGACGCTCTTCGGCGGGGGCGCAACCATTGATGCGGCGCTCCAGGTGCCGGAACCGGACACGGTCGTCTTCGGCAAGATCGTGCAACGCGCGGGTGTGCAACAATGGGTCCTGACCTCGGGGCAACTGCAATGGACGCTTGGTCGTGGAGACCAGGCACCGGTGACGTTCGAGGTCCCGCTGCGATCGATCGCCGAGGGGGAGTTCTCCTATCGGATGAACCTACCGCATCAGGTCCTGGCCTCGGGGTTACAGGCCGCGGCCGGGATCATTCCGCTCGGGCCAACCGAGGTCGAGTATCGGAGTATCGAGGTTTCGGTGAACGGCTACCCCGCGCGCATCCTGAATCCGGAGGGCCTGGCCTTGAACTTGAGTCAGCAGCGGCGGGCATTCACCCACCGGGTTGACCTCGAGCTCACCCAACCGATGCCCGACTCCGATGAGGATGGGATCCCGGATTGGTGGGAAGAGCGCTTCGGGCTGGACCAAGACAATGCGGGCGATGCCGGTGACGACCTGGACGGAGACGGCCGTATCAACCTGGATGAATACCTGCGTGGCACGAGTCCGCTGACCGATAACCGTGTGCCGAGCCTGCTCGCGACAGAGCTTTGGGTCTATCCGGATGCCGGAACGGGGCTGCTCCTGGAGGTGGACGATGCCGATTCAGCGCCCGCGGACCTCCTTTTCACGCTCGTGCAGGGCCCTCAGGCCGGGCAATTGCAATTCCGGCTGGGAGACGGACCCGACGCGGAGACTCAAACCATGGCGGCCGGGACGACTTTTCGGGGCAGCGACCTCGAGCAGGGGCGGGTGATTTACATGCATCCCGGCGCGTCGGCGGAAGGCGTCTCGCTCGCGTTCGCATTCACGCTCCAGGATGAAACCCATCCGCCGCAGGAATTTCAGGTCAGGCTTCAGCCTGTCGAGGCGTTGGTCGATCTCACCACCGCTACCGCCACCGATTCGCTTTCGATCCTGGACCAGCTGGCTGGGTCCATCTCACCGGCATCCACGGCCATCGCGCACGCCCGGCAATTGAATCGGCTGATCGCGGGACAATGGGGGCTCACGATTTGGGACGGGGCTGACCGGGTCCAGCCGATGACGCTGGCCTTTTCTGTGGCGGAGGAGGCGCCGATGGTCCCGTTGCCACCAGGCACGGAGTCAACATTGGGCCGGCTGATCGTGGGCTCGGCTGCGGACGACTCCTTGGCCGGCGGACCCCACGACGATGTGATCGCGGGCGGTCCCGGCGGCGACACGCTGATCGGCGGGCGCGGGGCGGACCGGTTTTTCTGGCGTCTGGATGACGCCGGCCGGGATCGGCTCCCTGATTTCGAGCCTGCCGCGGGAGATGTGATCGACCTCAGCCTCTGCTTGGCCGGGGAATCCCCTGATCTTGCGGACTACATCCGGCTGACGCCCTTCGAGAGCGGTACGCTCATGGCGATCGACAGCGCAGGTGGAGGCGGCGGTGACGGCGATATCGAGTTGCTCCTTCCATCGATAGCCTTGGATTGGGATGGGCTGTACGCATGGGTGCAGGCCGGCACGCTCCTGAGCGGTACTGCAGAATTGACGCCGCGGGTGACGCTGAGCCTGGTGCAGGCAAGCGCGTCTGAGAACGGTCCCCGCGATGCGGTTGTCGAGGTTTCACGGACCGGTTCCCTGGGGTCGGACCTTGAAGTCGCGCTGGCCCTGGGCGGATCCGCGATGAACGGGATCGACTACATGGAGCTGGGAGAGAAGGTACGAATCCCGGCCGGATCGGATCGGGTCCTGATCGAGATCGTGCCGTACGCGGATCAGGCGAGTGAGCCGACGGAGACGGTACAGGTACGCCTCTTGGAAGCCGACGGCTATGTCATTCATGGGGCATCCATGGTCATTGCCGAGATCCTGGACCTGCTGCCGGAGGTCACGCTCGAAGTGTTGGAGCCGATCGGCATCCGCCAGAGTGGAGCGCCGGCCGCGGTGTTGCTGCAGCGCAGTGGCGCACTTGGACAGGACCTCTTGGTTCGTTGGACCATCGTCGGCACGGCCAAGCCCGGAATCGACTACGAATCGATCAGCTCTTACGTCCACTGGGGCGTAGGGGAGAGTAGTAAGGTACTCGAGTTTCGACCGCTGCCGGGGGCGGATGATGTGGCGCCTGTATACCTTCGGCTGGAGCTGGTGCCGGATCCCGGCATCATCGTGAACGGGCCGACCAACGCCACCCTGTTTGTGATTTCCCGGCCGATGACCTTTGCCGCGTGGATGGAGCAGCACCTGCCTGCGGGCGGGACTGATCCGAATGCCTTCTCCAAGCTGGCCTTCGGAGAGCTCGGCATCTCCAACTTCGAGGCATATGCCTTCGGTGCCGACCGTGTGGGCCCGGACGCGGTGACTCTTCCGCGCATTGAGTTGGTTGAGGGTCGGTTGACCGCTCTGTTCCGGCGTCCCATGGAGATCACGGACCTCCAGTACATCGTCGAGGTATCGACCGATCTCCGCGTTTGGCGGAGCGATCCCTCCGCGGTGGAGGCATGTGCACTGGAGCCTTACTCCGCGGATCCCGAAATCCAGGTCTTCCGCGCGGTCCAGTCGACAGCCCAGGCGGATCAATTATTCATGCGCGTACGCGTGCGGCCGGTGCCGTGATGCGACTGCTCACATGCAGAGGTGCGAGCCAACCTCCGATGGAACCATTGATGTCAAGATTGCTTCATAACAGGATTCGACCCATCGCCGCAGCCGGCGCATGCGTCGGTGTGCTGCTCCTGGCCGTCGGCTGTTTTCGGTCGGAGCCGGAAGCGGGCGCAGAGGTGGACCCCGAGATCGTGGCACGCGTTGGAGGCGAGCCGATCACAGAGGGGGAGCTCCGGGCGGAATGGCAGCGTCGGCGTGATCGGGGTCAACCGACAGGCGGGTTCGAGGCGCTGGCCGGTGATATGGCCAGGCGTCGGCAGCAGGTGCGGCGAGCCTTGGAGCTCGGCATCGACAAGGATCCCGAGGTGGTGCGCCAGTATGAGAACATGCTGATCGCATCGCTGCGGGAGCAGGAATTAGCCGTCGAGGAAGCCGGGGCGGAGATCACTGAACAATTGCTGCGTGAGCGCTATGACCAGCGGATTGAGCAATGGACGCAGCCGGCGCGAGTGCGGCTCGCGGTCCTCGTGCTTCGGGGTTCGGCGGGTGCGTCTCAGACGCGGTTGGCTCAGATCCGCGCCCGGATGGAGGAGGCCCGGGTGCGTGCCATGGACCTGCCTGCTGATAGCCGTGGGTTCGGCGCGTTGGCGGTCGAGTATTCGGAGGATCAGCCGACTCGTTATCGCGGTGGCGACATCGGTTGGGTGGAGCTGGACCGCATGGATGCCCGGTTCCCAGCGGAGGTTTTGGAGGCGGGGTACACCCTGCCGCAGAACGGAGCGGTCAGTGAGGTGATCGCCATCCAGGAGGGGTTCTTCCTGGTCAAAAGGATCGATGCACGAGCACCTCAAACCATTCCATTTGAAGAGGCTGAGACGGCGCTGCGTCGGCAGCTGAAGTCGGAACAACAACAAGCGAAGGAGCGGGAATACCAAGCACGATTGGACCAGTGCCTGCCAGTGGAACTCTATCCGGAACGGCTCGTCAGCCTGGACGCGCTGGTGGAGTCAGACGCTCCCTCTGATCACGATTCCCCAATCTTCTTTCCCCAATAAAGCCAGATGAGATCGGTCATGAAAAAAGTACTTCTGATTTCCACGGTTTCCCGATTGCCCGGAGTGGGGGGATCGCTCCTTCTCTGCCTCGCATTCTGTGGAACGTTGGTGGGTGCCGAATTGAACCCCGTCCACGATATTGCAACGACCGATGAGGATTCTGACCTCTTGATCAATGTATTGGCGAATGACGCAGGGGACGGCTTGATCTTGCAGGGGGTGAAAGGCGCGGGCACCGGCTTTGCCACGAGCGACACGACGGAGAACGGGGTGCCCATCTCGGTCCAAGGCACCCAGGTTTTCTACAACCCGAGCGGTCTGCTGAATCATCTGCTCCCTGGGCAAAGCATCACCGATGTGTTCGAATACCTGGTGGACAGCGACAAGACCGGGGAAGAGGACGAGGCGGCGATGTCCGCGACCGTCACGGTCAACGTGAACGGCCTCAACGATCGACCGGTCATCTCGTATTCATCGACTATTTTCGGGGCGGCCAACCCGCAGATATCGGTCAATGACGACAGCCAAGGAACGCCCTTCTCATATTCGAGCACGCAGAAGGTGACGATCCAGGACCCGGACGGACCGAACACGCAGTCGCTGCGTGTGACCATCCAGATCCAGACGCTTACCGGAGATGTCGCGCCCGGGCATTTCGTGGAGCAGACCCAAGGCTTCGTGCTGGCGGATCCGGTCAATTCCCCAGGGCTTTACACATTAACCGCGACGCCCGATGTCATCACTCAGAAGTTGCAGGCGCTGGTGTTCGTGCCGTATCCGAACCTGGAAGCGATCGGCCGAAGCCGGATCGCGAAGTTCACCATTACGGCCATCGAGTCGAGCACCTCGGTACCCAACCGCGTCTCGGTCCAGGCCGAGACCGGAATCAAGATCATGGCGGTCAACCACGCGCCTGAGATCTTCCTGCCGTCGACTCCACAGTTTGTTTTTACCCGTTCGAGTATCACCCCGTTTTCCGACGTTTTGATCACAGAAAACGACCTAAAGCGGGTGAACAACGCGAATGTTCCCCAGCAGATCTCCGCGACCATTCTCGAGGTCTCGACCTCCGATCAACGTGGGGAGTTACGCAATCCCACGGGGGTTACCAACGATTTCGCACAGGATCCGAGCAATTCCAATCGCTACACGATTGCATCAGGCATACCGGAGGACATTGAGGCGGTATTGCGCGGGCTGGTCTTCCACGCTTCGGAGGATTACATCGACCCGCCCGTGGAGACCGTGTTTCAGATCACGCTCGTGGACGATGGCGGCCTCTCCGGCAGCAACTCCAACACACGGATCAATACCCGCAGTCCGCAGACCCTATCGGACATCCGCAACACGCGCTCCGGCCAGACGGTGAATGACAGCGCGACGCTGATGCTCTTCCAGGAAGTGGTCATCACCGGCGGAGCGAACGCAATGGTCATTCGCATCAAGGACCTTGATGCGGGCGGTCAGGTGTTGGGTGCGGATTCCCCTCACAAATTGGCCAACCTGACCAATGCCGGATTCATCTTTCAGGGCAATGGCGAGTATCGATTCGAGGGGATCACCAGCAAGATGACCGAGGGCATTCGTCGGCTCGCCCTCTTGCCGGGACGGAACCTGTCGCATCTCAACGACTCGCCGGACGGTGTGCTGCCGCCCTATCCGCCGACGGTCTTGGGCTCACTCCAGTTTGAGATCGAGCTCTTTTCGGGCAGCTCGAGCCTGGGTGTCGACAATCGCACCACCGTCGAGATCTATCCGGTCAATGATCTGCCCCGGCTGGCCGGGGTGGAACCGATCGCGTCGATTCAGGATGACGCCACGGCGTTGCCCTTCCAACTCGTGCTGGTGGACGATCCGGACAATGCGGGTCAGCAGGTGATGGAGGCGGAGATCTCCCTGGAGACCTCATACAGCGGGCCGACAAGCACCCCGGAGATCGGTGAACTTCTTGGGACCTTCGCGTTACAGGGCGATCACTATGTCCTCACGGGCACGCCTGCGGAGGTACAGGCCGGTCTTCGCGACCTGGTCTTTGAGCCGGTTGCCAACCGAATACCGGTCGGCCGCAACGAGACCATCACCTTTCGATTGACCCTGGACGACCGGCACGGCGGGGTGGTGACCAATGGTCGCGCCACGCTGGTCGTTACCTCCGTCAACGATGCACCGGTCCTGACCGGCGGGATCGTGGGTCTCGATATTGACGGCCCTGGGGCCGGGGTGGTCACACAGGTTTCGATCGACGACGAGGCAGGTGTGCTCCTCTTCGATGAGGGCCGGCTTGGTTCGACCAGTTCGATCCTCGACATCGACCGCCCGGAGCAGGCGCTGGAATTGACGATCCAGGTGGACGATCCGGCCAAGGGCCGCTTTCTGACCCGGTACACGCGGACCGGCTCGCCCGGAGGCCCGTACCAGTTGCAGCCGGACGAGAACGGCGAATTCATCTTTGATGAACTTGGCGACGGCACATACGTCTATTTGGGGCATGCGGATGACCCACCCTCGCATGCCGAGTTGGAGGCTGCGTTGATGGGACTGGTCTTTGTCCCCGACTTCGGATTCCCGATTCCGCCGGGAGCGCCAGGCATCCCGGCACGCTTCACCATAACGGTGCGGGATCCGAACAACGAAGCGGACCAGGTGCGCCTCGATTACCTCTTTACCGGTACCGACCGCAGGGCGTGGATCGTGAATCGCTCCGAGGACTATGATCCAAGCGATCCCACGCTGACCGAGGCGGACAAGGAAGGGACGCTCCGCTTCGCGATTGAACAGGCAGCCAGCAACGATTTCGTCCTGATCGACCTACGGGATTCCGATGACTCCAGCATCGCGCCGACCTGGCCTGTCACGATCCGCATGGAACAGCCGCTCGCCATTCACAAGAACCTCAGCATTTTCGGTCCGAGCGCCGACCTCCTGACCTTGAGCGGTGATTTGACCGGTGACGGCATGGGCGACCATCGGCTCTTCGAGATTCAAGCCCGGGTTCACATGGAAGGCCTGACCCTGGCAGACGGCGATCACCCGTCCTCCGGCGGCGCGGTCTGGATCGGCCCGGATGGTCATCTCACGATGTATGCCTGCGCGGTGATCAACAGTTCCGCCGGCCAATGGGGCGGTGCGATCGATTGCGAACAGGGTGCCCTGCATCTGAATCAATGCCTGATTCAGAACAACCGCACGAGCGACTCCTTCGGTCAGGGCGGCGGCGCGGTCGCACTCTATACCTCAGAGGCGAGCAGCTTCTACAACAGCACCTTCTCCGGCAATCGCCAAGGTGGTTCGGGTGGCTTCGGCGGTGGCGCGCTCTATATCGAGAACGCCGATATCAGCAGGGAGTTCTCGGTCGATGTGGAACATTGCACGTTCCGGGGCAACCTCGATTTCAGCGGCAGCGGCAGCAGTATACGCGCCGAGGCCTTCAATACCTGGGTCTGGATGCTGAACACCATTGTCGCAGACGCCACGGGCCGGAACCTGGCGGTCGAGGCCGGGGCGCGGATCCTTTCGCTCGGTGGCAATGTCTCTGATGACGCGACCGAGACCATCTTCTCGCAAGGCGGCGAATCGTACGTCGTGCAGCTCTTCCATCCGCATCCCGATTCCGCGGCACGCTTCAGTCAATCGGGGGCTCAGGCCCCCTACGACGTGGTGTCGTTGGAAGAGGGCGCGGAGAATCCGATTCTCGAGCCGCTGGGTGACAACGGCGGACCGACCAAGACGCACGCACTCCCGGAGGCAAGCCAGCTGATCGGGTATGGTCTCGTATCGGAGCGCGCGGTCGACCAGCGGGGGCGGTGGCGGGATGCTACGCCGGAGCCCGGAGCGTATGAGTATGATGCCTTCCGGGAGCTGGTGCTCAACGAGATCCATTACAACCCGGATGTGGATGACGACCTTGCTGAGGATTCCGAATGGGAATTCGTAGAGCTGTACAACACCCGCACCTCTGATCCGCTGCCGGATCTGACCGGATACCAACTCCGGTTGGGGGATGCGGTGTGGCACACGTTCACTGCCTTCAGTTCGGGGGCGTTGGAGCGTGGGACCGGCCTGGTCGTCGGCGCATCGGCCGATGTCCAGACGCAGCTTCCATCGGGGGTGGGATTCCAGGAGGCGAACGGCGGCTTCCCTCTGGACAACCGCGGGGGGCGCTTGACCTTGGTTGATCCCTTCGGGCGTGTGATGACCGAGGCGCGATACCTGGGCCGATTTGAGCCCGACCTACCGCTGTTTGAGCATCAGGCGCTCAGTCGGAATCCGGAATTTGTCGGAGTGCTGGTACCGCAGAATCGGATCGCGTTCCCCGGCGGACCGTCAACGGATGATTCGACTCCGGGGACGACGATCGACGGTACGGTCCTGACGGCCGGGAACTCCCCGCCGATAGCGGTGGATGACGCGACGGTCCTTTTTGAGGACGAGACCGTGACGCTCGACGTGCTCGCCAATGATCTGGAGCCGGACCGTTTCGATGGCCTGCGCATCGTCGGCCTGGGTGACGATCCCGAGAACGACACGCTCATCGAGAGCGTATGGGGCGCGCTGGTGGAGGTCACCGACGACGGCACGATCTTTTACGACCCGACCACGGCGGAGATCCTGCAGTCGATCCCCGAGGGCGAGGAGCTGGTCGATTACTTCACCTATACGATGATCGACTACGCCCTTGAGACCGGTATTGATCATCCGCGCAGTGCATCCGGCGATCCTACGGAAGCGATGGAGAACAGGGAGCGTGCCACCGGGATCGTGGAACTGCTGGTACTGGGGCTCAACGACGCTCCCGTTCCAATGGCTGACAGCGTTGCCACCTCGCCCGCGCTCACCACGCCCGAGGATACGGTGGCGGTCTTGCAGGTATCCGGTACGCTGCTGCAAAACGACGACGATCCGGATTGGGACGACAACGCGAATACACTCCTGATCGCGGCCCTGCATGAGCCGATCGAGTCGGAGGCGGCCGGGGGCGGGACGGAATTGCTCCCTGAGGCGACCGGCAGGATGGAGATCACCAGCTTGCTCGGAGCGCGGGTCACGCTCGAGATCCGGTTCAACCGCAACCTGACAAATATCACATACGATCCCACTGTATCCGAGACATTGAATGCGCTTTCAGCCCAGCAGGGCGAAGCGGCGGACGACGTCTTCTTCTATTCTGTGGTCGATCGCCACGGTGCGACCGCGTCGGCCATGGTGACCGTGCGTGTCACCGCGGTCAACGACGCGCCCACGGCGAATCCGGACGGCCCCGAAAGCCTGATCTCAGGACTGGTCGATCCCTTGAGCGTGTTCCGGACCTGGGAGGATGTTCCGCTGACGCTTGCCTGGGCAGCGGTCCTCGACAACGACGGGGACCCGGACATCCATGATATATTGGATATCGGGTCCGTCTCCGTCACCAGTTCTCTGGGTGCCTCGATCCAGCTTGACTCGGTGGGACGCACCCTACAATTCGATCCCACCGCGGAGGGCAGCCTGCTCAAGGAGCTCGCACGCGGGGAATACGTGCTGGACTCGTTCACATACACCGTCACGGATCAGGTGGGCGGAACCGATTCGGCGGAGGTCCGGATCCTGGTCGAGGGCGTCAACAACGAGCCTCTGGCTGAGCCGGATCTCTATACGACCGACGAGGATACACCCTTGGGTTACGACCCTGGACGCGGACTCCTCGACAACGATTTGGAGTGGGATCACAACGGTACGGGGCCGGACGATCGCCTGATCGTCGTCGACTACGATCCGATGAGTGGTCTGGAGGCACCGGTCACGATCCTGCCCGACGGCAGTTTCAGCTATGATCCAACCGGGCTTCCGCAGTTCGATGCGCTCCTGGACGACTTCCTTCTGGACGACTTCCAGTACATCGCATCCGACGGCAGTCTGACGATTGCCAACCCGGATCTGTTTACCATCCCTGCAAACTCTTACGAGCATGAGCTGCAGGTGCTGGCGAATGACATCTCCTTGGGGATGTATGGTGGGGCGATCGAGATCGTTGAATACACCCAGCCGAACCAGGGCGGAAGCCTCGTGCTCGACGCTCCCGACGGCGCCTTCCGCTATCGCCCGGCCGGAGGATTCTTCGGCGTGGAGGCCTTCAGCTACACGATTCGCGACGAGTTCGGCGCGGAAGATCTCGCCTATGTCTTGATTCACGTGATTGCCGAACGTCTGAACGGCGGGCTCGTGGCGCAGTCCGACACCTTCGTGGCCGCCCTCGGTACGACGGCGGAATTACCGGTACTGGCCAACGATGGCTGGACACCGGGACAGCCGGTTGGATTGAGCCTGATCGCGATCGCCCCGCCGGTGACCGGTGCCTTGGGTTCGCCTCCATTGGAGGGGGAGATCGAGATCGTTGCGGACGAAGGCCTGCTCCGATTCACGCCCTCCTCAGCACGGGTTCACGATGAGTTCGTCTCATTCCGGTACACTATTGCCGGAGGCGGTACAGTCCGTGCCGAGGCGAGCGTCCATATCCGGCTCGTGGATCGTACAGGCATGCTGTCTCTGCAGGACGACCGCTTCACAGTGTCACGCTACAGCCGGCAGAATCCATTGGACGTCCTGGCCAACGACGATTTCCGGCCGCGCTTACCGAACGGTTTCTCATTGGCACGGGTCGGCGCGGATCTGGACGCGATCCTGAACCCGCCTTCCGGCGACGCTCGCGCGGCTGCGACGGGCAGGGGCGGATTGGTGACGCTGACCGCGGACGGCATGCGCCTCCTTTACACCCCGCCACAACCCGCGCCCGCGGGCGAGTATGTCGACACCTTCGCGTATCAGGTGAAAGACCAGGGCGGCGGCACAGGAGTCGCCTACGTCGAAGTGGTTGTCACGCCCGGTGGTTTCGTGGCGCGGGATGATTCGTTCACGGTCGGCAAGAACTCTGCCGGAAACGCGTTGGACGTCTTGCTCAACGACCTCATACTTCCCGCGATTGATTCACCCGGCCTGATCAGCGAGGTCGAGGGTCCTATCGAGCCGGCGGATCCGACCCGGGTCGGGACGCTGGTGATCAACCCTGACGGGACCGGATTGTTCTATACTCCGCCGCGTAATCTGAGTGAACTCACGGAGTGGTATTCCTACCGAATCGAGGATTCAGAGGGGCGCACCGCCTCGGCGCTGATCGAGATTCGGATCGAGCGCGACGGTATCTTCGCCGGCGACGATGAATTCTCCGTCTTGCGAGGCTCTCCGGCAACTCGGTTGAATGTCCTTGCCAACGATCGCCTGTTGCTGAGGCCGGGTAGTCTAACCTTGAGCGGGGTGGGCGCCCCGGACCAGGGAGGCGCGGTCGTGATCGAGACGGATCCGAACACCCAGCGGCAATGGCTGCTTTACACCCCGCCCGCGGGCTTCATCGGTGAGGAGCGATTCAACTATGAGATCAGCGATGGGATCGACCTGGCATCGGCCGAGGTTCGGATCCTTGTGACGGTCGGCGGGTTGGTCGCCAACGAGGACCGTTTCCTGGTCGCCCAGGAGAGTGTGGACAATCTCCTGCCGGTCTTGCTCAATGACACAATCCTGCCGCGGGTCGGGGAGCAGCTCCGCGTGACCGTGGTCGGTACCGGACTGGAAGCCCCGCAACACGGCGGCACGGTGACGGTCCACTCCGATGGCAACGCGCTGGTGTACACCCCTGCGCCCGGTTTCGCGGGGATGGAGACCTTTACTTACGAAATGACCGATGGCTCCTTGCGGCGAGCGGAGGGGCTGGTTCGGATCGCGGTGGAGGCGCGGGAGGATGTGTTGGATCCTTGGGGGCGCGACGACGTCTATTCCGTCCGTCGCAGCTCGGCCCAGAACAATCTGCCGGTCCTGCTCAATGACGGGTCCCTTGCACCGTCCGGCAAGGCATTCAGCCTGCTCGCGGTTTCAGATCCATTGAAGGGTGGCTCGGCCGCCATCAATGGCCAGGCCATTCTCTACACGCCGGTTGCCGGGTTCGTTGGAACGGAGACCTTCACCTACCAGTTTGGAGACGGCCAGGGCGGCACTGGTACTGCCCAGGTCACGATGGTTGTCGGCAGCGGCCTGGCCAACGACGATCGTTTTTCGGTCGTCCACTCCTTGGAGCCCGGTAGTGAACCGTTTGTCCTGGACGTGCTTGCCAATGACGATACCGATCCGGTATCCCGTGCTCAGCTCCGGATCCGGCACGCTGAGGCCCAATGGGGCACGGTGGTGATCGATCCGAGCATGCAAGCCTTGCAATACACCCCGCCGGTAGGGTTCACCGGAGTCGATGCTCTCGTCTACTGGCTCGAGGATCCGTCGGCGGAAGCCCCGGGCGATTTCTCCGCACAGGTCGCTGTTGCGGTCTATGAACCCGATTCCGATTTGACCATCGGAACGGTCACGGTTCGAGTGGACGGTGTCAATGACATCCCCAGGGTGGTTGGACTGCCGCAATCCGAGACTTTGACGGTCTATCACCTGCTCTCGCTCCAGCCGTTTGCGAGCATCGATATCTTCGACCCGGACGGCTACGGGGCGCAGCAGCTGACGGTCATCATCACGCAGACCGATCCCAGCCGAGGCTTTTTGGCACAACTCGGAGGGTTTACGGACCTCGGAAACGGCGTCTATTCGTTCAGCGGGACATCGGCGGAAGTCACTGCGGCCTTGCAGGCATTGACGTTTGTCCCCACCACGGATGGACGTGTAACCGTCGGTGGCTCCGAGAACACTGACTTCACGATCTCCATTGACGATGGTGTGGCTGATGCCGTTGTGATCGAAGGGATCACCGTCGAGGCGCTTCACGCGCAGGTCACCAAGCTTGATTCGGTCGATGGCCCCAACAACGACAACTTCGGTCAGCCGGTGGCTACCAGCGAAGACGTTATCGCGATCGGTGTACCTTATGGCACCAGCGCGTTTGGGGTGCGGACCGGCACCGTCTATGTGTACGAAAAGGTGGGCGATGCCCGCTATCAACAGTGGGCGCTTGCGGCGGTTTTGTCGCCACCGGACGGACAGCATGGAAATCAGTTCGGCTATGCCCTTGATTTCGACGGCGCCTCAGGGATTTTGGCCGTGGGCGCACCGTACCACTGGGCCAACGGACAGGCCTCCGGCTCGGTCTACCTTTTCGGAAGGGATCAGGGCGGCCTCGGGGAGTGGGGCATGGTCTCTCGGCTCGACCCTGTCTCTGGGTCCGCTGGTGATCTATTCGGCTCCGCGGTCTCGGTGGACGATACCACCGTGGCGATCGGTGCCAGGCTCGATCGAACCCAGAGCAGCGGGGGCGGCGCCGTCTATGTCTTTGAGGGCGATCCGGATGCCTCAGCGCCCTGGGAACAGGCCACCAAGCTCGTTGCCTTCGATGGGCGCAGCGGCGATCAGTTCGGGTATTCCGTGGCCTTGAGTGGCGACCATCTCGCCGTCGGCTGTCCGTTTGATGATGACAAGGGCAGCGCCTCAGGTTCGGTCTATCTGTTCGCTCGCAATGAGAACGGGCCTGACGCCTGGGGCTTGATGCAGAAGATCCTGGCTGACGACACCCGGATGGGCGATCAGTTCGGTTACTCCGTGGGCATCGACGGCGGGTTGCTTGTGGTCGGTGCTCGATATGACACCGTCTTCGGAAATGCCTCCGGCTCCGCCTATGCCTTTGACCTGAGCATCGTTCCCGCAACCGCGGACGCGCAGTGGGTGGAGGTCCATAAGTTTGTGGCTGAATCCGGCATGCGCAACGACGAGTTCGGGCATTCCGTAGCGGTCAGCGGCGATGTGGTCGTGATTGGCGCACGTTACGATGATACCCGCGCTGTGAATGCGGGCGCCGCTTACGTCTACAAGCGCGACCACGACCCTGCCGATCGCGGAAATCCAGCGCCTGACACCTGGGGACTCGTCGAAAAACTGGTCTCGGTCGATGGCGGGATCACCGATCACTTTGGATACTCCGTCGACATCAGGGACGACACCATCGTGGTCGGGTCGAACTTCGACGGATTCGGCAAACAGGTCGACCGGACATATGTATTCCGCATCAAGTTCAACAACCCGCCGATTCCGTCGGTGGTACTGCCTGACCAGGAGGTGATACGCGGGGTGCCGTTTGCGTTCACGGTTGCACTGGAAAGTTTTGCGGATCCAGACACGGACGATACCGAGCTGCACTACTCTGCGACTTCGGCGGATGGCGGCCCGCTTCCCGGCTGGCTTAACTTCGATCCGGTCGAGCGCAGGTTCTCCGGGACCGCCGGCAACTTCGATATCGGGGAGTTTCAGATTCGCGTGATAGCGACCGATTCGGACGGCGGCTCGGCCTACAGCGACTTCCTGATCGAGGTGGTCCTGGATCCGCCGCTGGAGGAGACGCAGGGTGCCGGTGTGAACGGACCCCAGCAGGCGTGGAGCCTGTCGTTCTTCGACAAGGGGATGCTCGACCGGATCACGGACGAACCGGTGATGTGGGGTGCGCTGGCCGATCCGGATGGGGACGGCAGGAGCAACCTCTACGAGTATGCCTTTGGGACGAATCCACAGCTGGCTGCGGGTGAGGATGTCCTCAACCTGGAGTTGACCAGTTCGGGTGGGCTTATGCTGACCTATCCTGCACGGATGAATGATGCCCGGCTGGAGTTCACGCTGCAGGTATCGACCGACGGCACACAGTGGAGTTCGGGCACGGATTGGGTCATCAAGCAGGAGACTGTGCCGCTGGATGGGGAGCATGAATTGGTTCGGTTGCGACTTGCCATTCCGGACGCAACTTCAGATCGAGCATTCTTCCGGATCCAGGTACGCTACTGAACCATTGGGGCCCGGCCGATGGTCTTCCGGTCCGGGCCCCACATCCGATTCTGCTATGGAGACAGGCGCCGACCGCGACGGATTACGCCCAATATTGGTATTGCGGCACCTTCAATCGCTCGCCGTCGCGCAGTGCGGATTGGTGGGCGACGATGCCGCAAACGGTCAAATTGAGAGCCGTGGCGATATCGACGAGTGGCTTTCGCTCTTCCAGGATGGACATGACGAACTCATGCCCGAGATTGCCATGCGAGCCGCCGTGGCCGCCGGGATTGACCCCGGGAGGCAGCGGCGGACGCTGGATGTTTGGAAGCTGCTGCATGGCACCCTGATACTTGGTGCCTTCCATCCGCCCTTTTTCACCGAACACGCGGCCGGTTTCGGAGACCAGGCCGTGAATGCTTTTGCACATCAGCATGCGGGCGACCCCGCCTTCGGCGGTCTCGAAGAGTGCGATCTCATCGGTGAACCGGTTGTCATATCGATTGGCACCCGGCTGATAGGTTTCGATATCACCCATGAACCCGGTGCAGGAGACCGAGGTGAACGGCTTGTCGGTCACACCCACGTAATACGCGGTCGCATGGGTGGGATACCAGAGCGGGACGCTGCCGACGCGCCAGTTCTTGTACGAGCCGATCTGCCCGGAATGGAAGTGGTAATACTCGCCTTCAGTGAAGACCAACCTGCCGAAGCCGCCTGCGGCATAGACCTGCCGCATAGCCCAGCAATCGGGACGGTAGGATGAGGTCTCGAACATCATGTAGTTCAGGCCGCTCCTCTTGACGGCCGCGAAGAGGCGCTCGGCGTCTTCGAGCGAGCCCCAGACCGCGGGGACCGCGCAGGCAACGTGCTTGCCGTGCTCGAGGACCTCGATGCAATGGCGCGCATGGCTCGGCGCGTCGGTCGCCAAGAAGACCGCTTCGATGGTGTCGTCCTTTACCAGCTCCTCCAGCGAGGGATAGGTCTTTTCGCAGCGGCACGCCTTGGCCAGGGCCTCGCAACGATCGGGAATGAGATCGCTGACCGCCGCCACCTCCACGTTCGGATGGTCTTGCAGGCTGAACTGCGCCCCGAATTGACACACCCCGTAGCCCACGATCCCGACGCGGACCTTGCGGTCCGAGACCGGCTGCCAGCCCTGAGTCGGGTCGGTTGCCGGCTTGGTCTCCTCGAAGCCCGGTATCGTCGCCGGTGCCTGTGCGCGTGCAGTCGCGGGCCAACCGATGGCGACAGTGGAAAGTCCGAGTGCCTTCATGAACTCACGTCTTGAGGTCGAATCTCGCATGTTACCCCTCATACCTTTGGATTGAATGAACCAACCGGTCGATTGTCGCTGCCGGGCCCCGTTAGCCCACGACTTTTTCCTGTCGGCGGACGATGGGAGTCGTCTATGTTGAGCCTGTCCGCATTGCACTCAAGGCGACCCCCAATGCTAAGAAGAAGCTCCACGCCACGGCAAGCTGAATCGGGCCGAAGGCCGATCGCCGTTGCACGACTTCGCGTGCCGCGGCGCAGGTGCCTTTGCCCCGCGCGAGGTGCTGGCCACGTTCCGGCTTCAACCCGTTGCTGCAATTATCAAAGAATGACTTCAGTCCGCGTCCCCTGCACCCTCTGCAGGAGGCTCTCCGGTTCCGGATGGGGATCACGCTGGAGCCTGCGGCTGAGGTCGATCCCGATAGCGATTTGGATATTGAGAAACAACAACCGTAGGTTGGTGGCGATGGGAAACCCGGCCACGGCCGTGATGATCACCCGCTGAATGAACCATGGGAATACGAATATGCGAAAAAATAGATGGATGTTGATGCTGTTGTTGGCCGGTCTGGTTGCCGGCCCCTGCGGAGGCGCTGCGGACGAGGCTGAGTATGGGTTGCAGGTCGGGGTGTCTTATATTGAGGACACTCCGGATGCCGATCCGGCGCGGCTGGAACGCTGTCGGCTTGACCTCTACCATCCGAAGGATGCAACCGGGTTTTCAACGGTGGTCTGGTTCCACGGCGGCGGATTGACCGGTGGGGAGCGGTTCATCCCCGAAGGTTTCAAGAACCAAGGAATCGCTGTGGCCGCCGCTAACTATCGACTGCATCCAAAGGTCGAGCGCCCCGCCTACATCCAGGACGCGGCCGCGGCGGTTGCCTGGGTTTTTCGCAATATCGAGCGGTTCGGTGGGCGCACCGACAAGATCTATGTCTCCGGGCATTCCGCGGGCGGGTACCTGGCGAGCATGGTCGGCATGGATCGGCGCTGGTTGGCCGAGCAGGGGATTGATGCGGATCGTATCGCGGGATTGATCCCATTCAGCGGCCACACCATCACGCACATGACGATTCGCAAGGAGCTGGGCATGCCGGACACGCAGCCGCTGGTGGACGAGTACGCTCCCCTGTACCACGTTCGCCCTGAGGCGGCACCCATCCTCCTGATCACGGGTGATCGCGAGTTGGAGATGTTGGGGCGCTACGAGGAGAACGCGTATTTCATGCGCATGCTCAGGGTCGTCGGCCATAAGGATGTGACCCTGTTTGAGCTCCAGGGGTATGGCCACGACATGGTGCAGCCGGCGATCAAGCCCACGCTGGATTGGATCCGCCGGCATTGATTACCGAATCCTATCCTGTGTGAGGCAGGTTCCTGTCTGAAAGAAACAGATAACCCGGTGCGCCATGAGGCGCACCGGGTTATGGGTTCAACACAATCGTCCGGTTGGGAGCCTGTTACTGCTGCTTGAGCAGTTCAACCGCCTGGCGCGGGATAAAGACCTTCTCAATCTCCGGTGCATGGACCGTGATGCCTTCCAGTTGCCGGCGCTGGCCGTCGGGCAATTCGATATAGTCCTTGCTCACCGGCAGGCGATGTCCGTTGACTACCAGGACCGGGTTCTCGCTGCTGGAGGTGTCGATGGTGGCATCGGGGAATGCAGCGAGTACATCGACGAAGAGGCGGTCGGTGATCGCCTTTAGCTCAAAGCCCATGGCCGCGGCGCAGAGGTGGGCGATGTCGGTGTTCTCATAGGTCCCGAAGACCGGGTTTGGACCGAATGCGAAGAGCGGTACATCGACACCGGTGTGGCCCCCGGAGGTCCAGCCGAAGCAGGTCAGGTTGCGGTTGATGTGATCCCTGATCTGGGAATACTTGGAACCGTCACTGCTGTCGCTGTTCAATACATTGGTGATATGTTCGGCATGCTCGGAGGTCAGCTGCTTTTCCCAGTAAGGGCCCAGGTTCTTCGAAAAGGCGGTGATGACGTCCGACGTGGTGAAGATCTCGTCGCCGGCGTCGTTCTTGCCTGACCTCGGAATCCGTGGGAGGAGCCCCTGCAGGGTCATGTTCGCATCCTTGACGGGATCGATCAGAGCCTCGATCGACATTGATGAATAGCTGGGCGGGAAACTGGAGAATTCGTGGCCGATGGTGAGTCCGCCCGTATCGTGATCCGGAAAGACGAGAAGGAGGGTCTCGCCGTCAGCTTTCGCAAAATCGAGCGCCGTGCCGACCGCGTCGTCAAAGGCGAGGAAGTCTCCGAGCATGAAAAAGGCGTCGTTGGAATGCCCGCCCCAATCGACCTGGCTCCCCTCGACCATCAGGAAGAATCCGTCCTCATCCTGGGCGAGGATCTCAATCGCCTTTTGCGTCATCTCGGCGAGAGAAGGCTGGGTCGGATGGAGATCGTCCCGATCGAGATCGGGGTCCATGGCGTCATCATCGAACATCCCCCAAACCGGCCCACGCTCCACCTGGAGCATAGTCTCACTGCTGTCTACGAATTGATAGCCACGCTCTTTGAGGACATCCACCAGGTTCTCTTTGTCGTTGCGCGCTCCGCCCCACTCCTTGCCGAACGAAGTCTTGTAGCTCGAACCGGACGGGACCAGGTAACGTGCGCCGCCGGAGAAGACGACATCGATACTCTGATAGACCGCCTGTTCCATGATTTCACGTTCCATGCCGCGATCGTGGACATGTGAAGCGAAACCGGCAGGGGTGGCGTGCGAGACGCGGGAGGTGGCGACCAGCCCGGTGGATTTGTGGACCAGGCGGGCCCCCTCCAGGACCGATGCGACCGGATGCATGGCGGGCGCCTCGGGCTCGAATCCGGTCAGGAAGGGCAGGGTCTTGTTGTAGTAGGGGCTGTGCTCGCTGGCGGCGACACCGATGAATCGGGTCGTGGTCCTATGCCCGGTTGCGAAGGCGGTCGCAGCTGCGGCCGAATCGGTGATGATGGAGGATGCGCTGTGCGTCCTGACCACGCCGGTGTTGAGTCCGTCCAGGTGCAACGGCTGCCCGGTCTTGGCCTCTTTAACCCAACGCGCGAGGGTCTGAATCGACTGTGAGCAGCCGTCCGGTATCATGACGATGACATTGCGAACAGGCCGTGCTTCCCCATCTGCGGCAGGGGTCTTGCCGGAGATTCCGAGGCTGATCAGGGCGATGAGCGCCCAGCGGATTGTTGACCGATGGCTTTGTTGTTTCTGCTTATGGATCATGGTGTTGTGTACCTTTCTCGAAACGTAAAAGTCCGGGAATATACCAGATGATCCAATGAAAGTGTACTAGGTTTGTCCTCAATTGCGGTGAATTCAGGATTAGCGAGAGGCCGTCCTAAAACCCTATTGGGCGACAACGAAAGGTCTCCGGGACCGGATGGGGAGGACTCCCGCAGAGAACGCAGAGGGCGCAGAGGTGCTTGAGGGGGGAAATGCAGCTACATCGGAACAGTTTTCTGCAACTGCCTTGGTCTGCTGAAACGGTATATCTTAAAAAATTCCCCAAAAAGGTAAGTCGCAGAGCATGGAACCTACCCACCCCCATCCCCACCCCCAGGTCGAAAACGCCACCGCGCCCTCTGCGGGAGACTCGCGCAGAGGCGCAGGGGCGCAGAGGGGGGATAGGGAGGAATTGGGACGTAGAAACGTCGAATCTGCTTTCTGCAACTGCCATGGACAGGAGGCAACGGATACCCCCCCCTCAAACATGTTTGGATCAGGGTATGGACCCAACCCACCCCCATGGCCAGGTCGAAAACCCCACCGCGTCCTCTGCGGGAGTCCTCTCCATCCGGACCGGAACCAACACTCTATTATTATATGAAACTATAGGGACAGGCGCGGAGGTGAGTTTGACATTGGCTCGAAGAAAAAACCAAAAAGTGGTTGATCCCCATTTGCACATGGTCTATCAATGCCATTGAAGACTGATTCGTCTG
>ENA-UOOH01000563-UOOH01000563.1-fermentation-metagenome-genome-assembly--contig:-NODE-563-length-41687-cov-3.649741_pt1 | contig 41687 bp, 45 predicted proteins | sample MGYA00245778_ERZ724025 | MGnify/ENA primary metagenome ERZ724025 (study PRJEB28704, sample SAMN03018313) | fermentation metagenome | biome: anthropogenic terrestrial biome; feature: soil; material...
CTGTAGAGGGGAATAGCCCAAGCCCCTCTGGAGGCACCATCCTCGACGGCTCAAATCTAATCGGAGATGCTAAGCGCCAAGCGGAGGACATTGTTCGGCAGGCTGAAGAAGAAGCCCAGCTCCGCTTATATAAGGTCGAGGAGGAATTGGAGACACTCCGTCTTAAGACCAAGGAAGAGGGCTATGCCCAGGGCTACGAAGAAGGTTTGGTCGATGGGCAAGAAAAGGCGCTCCAAGAAGCCCAGGGCTTGCTGGAGTTATTTCAAAACACTGTGGAGGAAGGAGTCCGCTTGCGAGCAAGTGGTCTAGCTGCTCTTGAAGAGGACGTTCTAAAGCTCAGCCTCCTTCTTGCCGATAAAATAGTGAGGAAGACTATTGCTGACGATATTTCCTGGCTTGAACCTATGATCAACGATGCACTGCAATCCCTAGGGACAGTTCACGAGATTGTCGTGTACGTGAATCCCATAGATTATTCTTTAATCAAAGAACAGGAAGACAGATTGCATGTTACAACGAGAACGAAAGTGATTTTTCAGCAGGATCCAGGTCTAAGCCAAGGTGGATGTCTGATTGAGTCCGAGAATGGACTCATTGATGCCCGTCTTGAGCAAAGACTTGGCAAACTAGGCAAGAGTTTAATGGAAGTGCTGTACGATGAGAAACACTGACGAGTTAACGCCCAGGGTGGCGCATTATGAGCGACATTTAGCACAATTGGATGATACCATCCACAGTGGGCGGGTCAGCCAGGTAGTGGGACTTACAATCGAGTCCATGGGTCCTACCACAAATATCGGTGATCTCTGTTTGATTCAACCTCGCCGCGGAAGAGGAATTCCCGCAGAGGTGGTTGGCTTCAGAGATCAGAAGGTGCTCTTAATGCCCCTTTCGGAGTTGACTGGGGTGGGTCCTGGAAGCTTGGTTATGGCCACAGGCTCTCCTTTAACAGTCTCTGTCAGTGATGGGCTGTTAGGCCGGGTCCTCGATGGATTAGGACGCCCCATGGATGGAAAAGGCCATGTGCCGGCCGCGAAACAACTCTCCGTACAGGGAAAGATTCCAAAGCCCTTAGAGCGACAACGCATTAAATCGCCTCTCTCGGTGGGAGTGCGAGCGATAGATGGACTGTTGACCTGCGGTAGAGGACAGAGAATCGGTGTCTTTGCAGGGAGTGGCGTGGGAAAAAGCACACTCTTAGGTATGATGGCCCGCAACACAGAGGCTGATGTGAATGTGATTGCCTTAATTGGAGAGCGTGGTCGGGAGGTTCGGGAGTTTCTAGAAAGGGATCTTGGTCCAGAAGGTATGGCTCGTTCAGTTGTAGTGGTTGCCACTTCTGACCAACCTGCCCTAGTGCGCATAAAGGGGGCCATGGTTGCCACCACGATTGCGGAGTATTTCCGCGATCGTGGTCGAGACGTACTTTTTGTCATGGACTCCGTCACAAGACTGGCACTTGCACAAAGGGAAGTGGGTCTAGCTACTGGCGAACCCCCTGCAACCCGCGGCTATACCCCATCGGTTTTCGCTCTTCTGCCTCGTATTTTGGAAAGGACAGGTCCAGGACGAGTGGGGACGATTACTGCTTTTTACACGGTGTTGGTTGAGGGTGATGATTTCAACGAGCCTGTTAGTGATACAGTGCGGGGAATCCTTGATGGGCACATCGTACTGAGCCGGGCCTTGGCCGAAAAGAATCATTATCCCGCTATTGATGTTCTCGCTAGTGTAAGCCGGCTTATGACTGAGGTCTCAAGCAAGGAGCACCAGACTTTAGCTGGGCAGATCAGGGCCTCCATGGCTACGTATGCCGATGCAGAGGACCTGATCAACATTGGGGCTTATGCGCCAGGTTCTAGCCCACAGATTGACGCAGCTATTGGCCTTCATCCGGGTATCACAGCGTTTTTGCGACAAGAGGTAACTGAGGCGTCTGCATGGTCTGACACTTTAGCCCGATTGGAGCAGGTCTTGAGCAATGAATGATGGGAGCTGGGTACATGGTAGCCTTTAAATTCCGACTTGAAAAAGTCTTGAGTGTGCGGGAAATTCTCGAAGAACGGGCCAAGAATGAATGGGCACTACAAGAGCGTTTAGCAAGAGAGGAAAGGCTCAAGCTTGCTCACCTTGAAGAACAGGAACAAGAAATTAAAGACTTTGGATATCAGCAATCTGACATCGAAATGCGACAGGCCATGTATTCATTTCTCAATGTTTTGAAGTTGAGAATTGAACGGCAGGTTTCAAGGCTTATGGAACAAGAACGAATAACGAGTGAAGCAAAAGAGGCGTGGTTGAGGGCAAGAAAGGAAACCAAGAAAGTGCTCACTTTGCGCGACAAACAATACGCCTCCTTTGTGAAAGAAGAGCAACGAAAAGAACAACAAGTCTTAGATGATATGCGTTCGCACTTACTTGGTTAGGGAGGTACTCTTGTGCGCAAATGGGTTTTGGTGATTATACTTCTCCTTGTAGCAATGTCAGTCGCCTTCGGTATATTCGCCTTTACTGGCGTGATTGATGGACCTGCCCTTTTTTGGGATTTAGGTATGAAGGTGGGATGGATTGAGCCGCACCTCAAAGTCTATGCCGTTGGTCAGGACGCTGAGAGTTGGGTCGCGGTTCAACAGGAGGAATTGCAGCGTCAAATGGCGGAGCTAGACGCCCGAGAGGCAAAATTGCGGACAGACCAGCAGCAACTAGACCAAAGGGCTGTGCAACTCGATGCTCGAGAGGCCAGTATCAATGAGGCATTCGCTCGGCTACAGCGAGAACAGGAACAGCATCGAAATATTCAAACCCTAGCCTCCCTCTACACGGAGATGACTGCAGCAGATGCAGCCCAGATCCTGGAGAAACTCGATCAAAAGCTGGTTTTGGATGTCCTTTTGAGCATGGACATGCAGGATGCAGCTAGTATTCTCGTAGAATTGCCAACTAATCTGGCTGTGGCCCTTAGTGAGCAACTCGGGCAGGCCAGTAAATAGATGGAATATCCATTGAAAGGAGGTGATAATAATCGGACCATTTGTAGTAGCTCAAATGGCTCTAAGTAGTGTTGAGGCTCCAAGGGATGTGGCTTTGCCACAAGAACAGGGGGCTGTGCGGCCTACGGACTTCGGGGAGGTGCTAACCAGGTATCTAAAGGAGGGTAAGGAGCCACAGGAATCACCAAGGGCGCGAGAAACAGAAGAGGTTCTACCGGAGCAAAAGAAGCAGGTAGAGATGGAACCAAGCCTCTTCTCGCTAGCAGCCGCTTTTGTTCCACTTGCTGCTAACCCAGATGTTGCTGTGGCGGCCGAAGATGTCAAACCGAAGCTTCAACCTCTAGTCTCTGCAAAAACAGGAACAGAGTACGTGGAGCCCCCGGAAACAAGACAGTCCACTGGGCAGCTTGAGGACATTCTATTCAAGCCACCAGACCTTGGGGAGGTAAAGACGAGGCTTGAGAGGGAAATTCCAGAACCTATTGCCGCAGAAGGACGTTTTCTAGACCAGCAAGTTCTAGTCGCACCAAAGCTACCAGAGCAAGGACTGGAACAAGAACAAGTAGGGCTAAAACTACCAGAGTTGCCAACGGGTGAAGGTTCTCTTACCGCTGAGAAGCCTGTGATGGGAAACCACATGAACATGGACGAGGTAGTCTCGCAACATGGCTCCATTCTCTCAGAGAAACCAGAGATTGCGGTGGCCGGCAAAGAACTCTGGCATCCCAGCCTTCGAATGTTGCGAGGAGCCGCCGCGGAACAATCGGTAGCGCCCGCACCACAGCTGACTGTTGAGGCAGAAGGGTATGCATTCGTATTGCCGGAGGTGGAGACCCCCCTTCTCGATGCTACGCTCGCCCTCAAGGCACATCCAAGACTGACGCAAGAAAAAGTGCCAAAAATGTCGGTCACAGACGTCGCTGCCAGCCCCTTAGGGGAAGTTGCGGGGGTAGCTCCTAAGGAAGTTGAGGGTCCAACTAAACCCGACGAAGCACCTACCAAACCCCAAGAGGAACTGGACACCCTCAGTCTGGTCAAACAGGATGTTTCTGAAGTACCTGTCAGGGAGGAGAACCAAGAGTTTACTTCGCAGCAAGGAGGACGCACTGAGGAAACTGTGCTCACCCCGAAGAACACGCCTAGAGAACGACCATGGCAGGCGCCAAGTGAAGTAGTCTTGCCAGCGGACGTTAGAGCGTTTGAACCCTTGGTAGAAAGCGCAGAAGCTGATACGCAGATCCGAGCTGTATTGGATTTTCAGGACAGGGAGAATTTGTTCCCAAAACTGGTCCAAAGTATGGAGTCTCTGGTGCTAAAGGAACGTAGTGAAGTACGAATACAACTCAAGCCCGAACATTTGGGAGAATTGAAAATCAGGTTGTCTATGGAGCGGGGCATAATGATGGCAGAGTTTGTTGTCCAAGACCAAACCGTGCGCGAAGTCATTGCCAGTCAACTCCCTCAGCTGCAAACGGCGCTTCAGGAGCACGGTACCCAGATGGCTGACGTTAGTGTCAGTATTGGCCTTGGTCACAAAGGAACAGATGACGAAGGACAGCCGAAATCGAGACAACCAGGACAACATAGCCATGGCCGCCTGCAAAAGGAGTCAACCACTGGTGAGAGGGCCTATCTAGGCCGAAGTATCTGGAATCAAGTGGATGTAAGAGTGTAAGGAGGTGAAAAACTTGTATGTAAATACCGTTGGTACTGTGGACCAACTTAGGAAACAACGGGAAGGTGTGGAGCGTGACCCTAGTGTTCTGGGGAAGGATCAATTTCTCCAACTCTTGATAACGCAGTTGAAGCACCAAGATCCCATTAGTCCCGTTGAGGACAAAGAGTTTATTGCACAGTTGGCCCAATTCAGCAGTTTGGAGCAAATGCAGAACCTCAACACCAATATGGGTGATTTGATGCTGGCACAACAGAAACTCACCGCGCTTGGACAAGCAACGCAGATGATCGGTCAAAACGTGGAGTTGCTTACCAGGGAGGGAGAGAGTCTGTTTGGAAAAGTGTCGGGAGTGCAGTTTAAAGACGGCTGGCCCGAAATCATGGTGGATGGAAAACTCTATGACTTTGGGGAAGTAGTAGCCATCAGGGAGAGATTGACAGATGAACCAACAGTTTAAGGTCCCTAGAGGTTTACCCATTCAACCAACACAACGGAAGCAGGCACCCAAGACAAGACCTGTGCCTGGACAAGACGGATCCTTTGCCAAGATTCTCGACACCAAATTACAGCACGGCACCGTGAAATTTTCCGCTCATGCCAACAAGAGATTGGAGGCTCGCAACATTCATTTCTCTGAGGAACAGATAAAGACCTTGGAAGACGCTGTGGAAAAAGCTCGTAGCAAGGGTGGACGAGAAACCCTCATTCTATTGGACAATGTTGCCTTAGTGGTAAGCGTGGCCAATCGAACTGTAATCACGGCCATGGATGGTGATAACCTCAAGGATAATGTGTTCACACACATTGATAGTGCAGTAATTACGTAAAGGGCTGGACCCTTCGGGGAGCCCTCCACCCACTGAACGAATGACGTGGGTTGTCCCCCTAAAGGCGGGGACTGCCGCCCTAGCCGGCGGCTTGACAAAGGAGGAATGAACTATGATGCGTTCGATGTTTGCCGGTGTAGCAGGCCTCAAGGCGCACCAAGTGCGTATGGACATCATCGGCAACAATATCGCAAATGTCAACTCCGCAGGATATAAGTCTTCGCGGGCAACGTTTCAAGATATGTTAAGTCAAACCCTGCGGGCCGCCACTGCTCCCACGGGTGCTAGAGGCGGCACCAATCCGCATCAAATTGGTTTGGGAGTACAACTCGGTTCTATCGATGTCAAGCATACCCAAGGCAACACCCAATCCACGGGCTATATCACCGATCTAGCCATTGAGGGAGAAGGGTTCTTCGTCTTGGGCCACGGAGCTAACCGCCAATATACCAGAGCTGGTATGTTTGGTTTGGACAATGGAACGGAAGGTAACCTGGTCTCACTTCTTAACGGTGAACGGGTCCTGGGTTACAAAGCAGATAGTGATGGTTATATTGACCCCAACTCAGCGCTGGAACCCATGTATATCTCCGCTTCTGAAACCATTACGCCCAGAGCCACTACTAAAGTCCACTTTACCGGAAACTTGGACAATCGTTACAGTGCCGGAGAGGTTGTGGGGCGCACCGTTCAAGTCTATGACTCTCGCGGACGGGAGCATACGATCACCGTCGATCTCGAAAAAATGCCAGATAATGTTTGGACATGGGACGCAAATTGGCTTATGGTTAGTGATGCCATTCCAACACATGACAACCTGATTGCCAACAATGGGCGATACATTGTCTTTGAGGGAGCTCTTGGCCTTGAGATGCGCGATGCGGCTGGCAAAGTGGTGGCTACAAGTACTGATGGCCGCATGTGGACCAGCAAGTTAACCAGTGGTGATGGCCCTACATTCGAGTTTGAAGCTGCTCTGGCTGCAGGCTCTGATGTGAACGCCATGGCAGACCAAGGCTATCTGCTTTTGACGAGTGAAGCGAGTCTCACAAAAAAGCTTGAATTCGAAAGCTTACCAGATCAAACCGTCGATGGTACAGGAAGTCTTCTTACTGCAGATCGCACTTACCACGTCGTTCATGATTCTGCAACGGATTCGCTAGTGCTAAGAGACGATTCAGGTACTACCGTGGCAACAACGAGTGATGACGGAGCCACTTGGGACTTTCTCGCTGAAGATCCCAGCGATCCACACATAATACCTGGCGTTAATTTTGGGCAGGTTCTTGGAGCGGGTTCTCTGGTGACCACTAGTGGAACAATAGACTCCTTGGTGTTAGCAGGGTACATGCGTGATTACAGTCCGATCGTTTCTTCAGATGACCGACGAATCCAGTTCAATCCAGACGGCAGCTATGCTGGCGTAGGAGCGAATCAGGTGGCCTTTAAGCCCGAACTCGCTTATGATCTAGAGCTCACACTTGATTTCTCTGAATTCACCATGTACGCTGATACCTTCACTGGTAAGTTCCTTGGCCAAAATGGTTACACCAGTGGTGCTTTAGAGAGCTATGCCATTGACCAAAATGGCGTCATTGTGGGGAGCTTCTCCAATGGTCTGACCAGGGCCCTTGGGCAGGTTGCTCTAGCACGATTTGCTAACCCTGCCGGATTGCAGCGCTCTGGCTCGACTATGTTTGTGGATACGCCAAACTCTGGAGCAGCCCAAATCGGTGCTGCTGGAATACCAGGGTACGGTCAGATTTCCCCTAGTTCGCTGGAAATGTCCAATGTGGACCTCAGTGAAGAGTTTACCGAGATGATCATTACCCAGAGAGGCTTTCAGGCCAACTCTCGGATCATTACCACATCGGATGAAATGTTGCAGGAGCTTGTGAACTTGAAACGATAGTGTGGGCTTTACATGGGGGGCTGCTCATGCAGCCCCGCCGGCCCATGAATGAAATGGAGTGCAAGCAAATGGATCTGGCAACGCTTTTAGGAATTGTCATAGGTATGGCCTTATTGATTATCGCCATCGTCATGGAAGGCGACATCATGCTTTTCTGGAGTTTCTCCAGTATCCTGATTGTGTTTGGTGGCACGTTTGCCTCTATCATGATCAATTTTACTATGAGGCAAGTACTCAGTGTCTTTCCCTTGTTGAAAGTTGCCTTTTCGAAAAGGACTAGTGACAGTATCGGCATGATTAACACACTTGTTGATTTTGCTGAAACCTCTCGTCGTGAAGGCCTATTGGCCCTTGAGGAGAAGGCCCAAGCTGTAGATGAACCGTTTTTACAAAAGGGAGTTCAACTGGTCGTAGACGGTACCGACGCTGAGTTGGTGCGCAATATTTTAGAGATTGAGTTGATATTTTTGGAGGAGCGTCATAGACTCGGTCAAAAGATCTTTGAGCAAATGGGAGCTTTAGCGCCAGCCTATGGTATGATTGGTACGCTAATTGGTCTCATCGCCATGCTCGGAGCTTTGGACAGTCCTGATCAGATTGGGATGGGTATGGCAGTTGCCTTGATTACGACTTTATATGGTTCAGTGGCATCAAACCTCATTTTTCTTCCCCTCGCAGGTAAGCTAGGAATTAAAAGTGATGAAGAGATCCTTTTGAAACAGGTGATGATCGAGGGGATTTTGTCGATTCAGGCAGGTGAGAACCCACGTATCGTAGAAGAAAAGCTGAAGTCATTCTTAGCACCTGCGGAGAGGGATTCTTCCAGACGATCAGCGGAGGGAGAACCTGCTTCTGAAAGGGTGACAGCCAATGCGTAGAAAGCAGCGCGAGGAGTCGTCAAATGCGGGGAGATGGCTCACCACGTACTCTGACATGGTCACGCTGTTATTGGCGTTTTTTGTCTTGCTGTTTGCTTTCTCCAATGTAGATGAAGGTAAGTTTAGCTCCATTATAAGTGCCTTTCAGAACTATCTAGGGGTTTTAACTGAAGGTCAGAGCATTTTAGAACGTCCCAGCCCGCTTCCCTTTGACTATTCGGATATGGGCCATCGACAGTTGTACGAACTCTTTGAACAAATGAGTGACTACATAGAACAAGAAGGGCTTCAGGGAGTCGAACTGGAGATTCAGGAGCGTGGCTTGATTATTCGTTTTGCGGAACAGGTTTTCTTCGACCTAGGTCAAGCCACCCTAAAACCTGAAGCTCTGGAAATTTTGGACAACCTTGCTGATCAACTCCGAGAATTGCCCAATCCACTACGGGTGGAGGGCCATACTGATGACTGGCCCATTAGAACATCGACCTTTCCTTCTAACTGGGAACTTAGCGTCCATCGGGCTACTAATGTGGTGCGCCATCTCATTGAAGAAGATGGATTTGATCCTGAGAAACTAAGCGTTGCCGGCTATTCTGAATATCGACCCATCCGCCCTAATGACACCGCACAAAATCGGGCCTTGAATCGGCGGGTAGATATCGTGATTTTAAACATTGATATGTGGAGTTTTGAACCTAATTGAGGGGAGACAGGAAAATGGCAAAAAAAGTTGAAGTGGATGCAAAACTGCTTGTTGTTGCGATAGCTCTCCTCATTGTGGCTACCGTAGGTAGTGCTTTTGCCACATACTTGATCTTCGGCCGCGCTAGTACAGCTGTGGAGCAAAGTGGGGAGACCACTGCAAAGAGGGCCATGGGACCAACCTATGATGTGGGCGAATTTACACTCAACCTAACGAGCACTACGAATCAAATGCGTTTCATTCGTACCCAAATCGTGCTGGAGGCAAGTGACACTAAGGCTGTTTCCGAATTAGAAGGCCGGGCACCCCAAATTCGCGACCAACTGATTACGCTGCTTCGTTCACGCACCATTGAAGAGTTGAGTAGTGAGGGTGGTATGGAATTACTGCGCTTTGATATTATTAAAGCCATGAACGGGCTAGTCAGTCGGGGTGAGGTTACAGATGTCTTTTTCATTGATTTAATCTTACAATAGTCACCAGAAAGGAGCCACTATGAGCAGCCCTATCCTATCTCAAGACGAAATTGAAGCGTTATTGCATAGGGGTAGTTCTCAATCGCCTCCTGTAGATCTGCAAGAATTCTTGCAGATCGTTGCGGAGAATACGACCGCCTGGGTTAACGGCTTCTCCACGGAGCCCCTAGACATTGAGGGGCCCTATGTTGAGCGTTTAGGCAAGAGCCTAGAACAGAGTTTTTCAGACGAAGCTTTGGTAGTGGCGGTTGATCTGGGCCAAAGTGAAATGTTGATGCTCATGAGTGCCATGGACGCGAGTCTTCTGGCAGAACAGTTCCAGATCTCAGCGGAAGAATCTATGCAGATGGTTAGCCAGGCCTGGGTCGAAGAAATAGCTCAGCTTGTTGGTGGACCTTACCAAGTTTTTCGAGTGCAAAGGGTTTCTTTACGTGCCCTTGGTCGACTCAGGGTGCAGCCCCAAGCTTACTTGGTTCGCCATTTGTTCAAGCGCCATTTCCAAAGGATTGAGTTCTGCCTGATTATTCAAGATAGCGACAACTTTGAAACTTTGGCCAGGGGGGTTATGGAGAACATCAGCTTCACACAGGCTAAGGCATCCTCCACGGGGAGGCTTCTGAAGGGATACAAGGGCAAGTCGCCCGTGACGCGAGCTGTGTTCACGCCCATCGAGGAGCTGTCCAGGCTTGAGGGAGAACAAGGTATCCATCTTCTAGACGACATCGATTTAATGGTTACCGTAGAACTTGGACAGACAAGGTTAACGCTAGAGGAGATCTTAGAACTGCAACCACAGGCGGTCATTAGCTTAGAACGCAATGCAGGAGAACCTGTAGATGTCTATGTCAATGATACAAGGGTGGCCAAAGCTGAAGTGGTTGTTTTGGAGGACAACTTTGGCGTGAGAATCCTGGAAATCGTGCCCAAATCGCAGCGGATTCAGGGAGAGTGAATGTGAGCCATGGATAGTAGCATGATTTGGGGACTGGTTCGCATGGTTGTTGCTCTGGTAATCATTGTTCCTGGTGCTTTTTTTGTCACCCGCTGGTATGGAAGAAAACACACCGTGGGACAGGATCTGCGTATCAAAGAAGCCCTGTCGTTAGGTTCAAGCCGCGCGCTTTATGTGGTCGAATGGGCAGACAAACGTTATTTGCTCGGTGTAACCAATCAGGCCATTACTTTGCTGGATGCAGAGTGTGATAATGAGGAGGTCCTTGAGTAATGGGCTTTTTGCAGACGAATATCCCATTTCCCAGCATTGATATTGGCCTTGGAGTGGCCGAGGGTCCAGGGGATGTTGCGGTCACCTTACAAGTGCTGTTATTGTTAACAATTTTGAGTCTGGCCCCCGCGATTGTAACGCTCATGACCTCGTTTACCAGAACTGTGATTGTCCTTTCTTTAATTCGTAATGCTCTGGGCACCAACCAGGTGCCACCTAACCAAGTCTTGATTGGACTTGCGCTGTTTTTGACGGCTTTCATCATGGCTCCTTCCTTTGGGGTCGTGTACACCGATGCCTTGGTTCCCTACTTGGCGGGCGAGCTCGCTTTGGAAGAAGCATGGCAGATCGGGATCGAACCTCTGCGTGATTTTATGCTTCGCAACACCCGAGAAAAAGACCTAGAGATGTTTGTGGCCATGAGAGGAGAGGAAAGACCTCAGACTCCAGATGACATAAATACACTAACACTAATCCCGGCCTTCGTAATTTCAGAGTTGAAAACAGCTTTTCAACTTGGGTTTGTGATTTTTGTGCCATTCTTAGTGATTGATATGGTCGTGGCCTCCACTCTGATGGGAATGGGTATGATGATGCTCCCTCCCGTTATGATTTCGCTACCCTTTAAGATCTTACTATTTATCCTAGTTGATGGCTGGCACCTTATTGTGCGTTCGCTCTTAATAAGCTTCTCGTGAGGATGGTGAGTAGATGACTGACGCAACGGTTGTGAGCTTAGCGAGGGAAGCGGTTCTAACGATCCTATTGGTTGCAGGACCAGCTTTATTAATTGGGATGCTTGTGGGTTTGTTGGTGAGTATCTTTCAAGCCACCACACAGATCCAAGAACAGACCCTTACATTTATTCCAAAGATTGTCGCTGTATTGGTATCTATTGTGATCTTTGGGCCTTGGATGGTTCGACACTTAGTTGACTTTGCTGACCGTTTACTATCGAATTTGCCATCGTATATCATGTAGAGGAGGGCGCTGGTTTTGATTTCTGTTGTTGACTTCGTCCGCTTCTCCTTGGGATTTATCCGTCTAGGCACGTTCATGGCCGTAGTGCCGCTTTTTAATATGCGGAATGTACCAATGATAGTCAAATTGGGATTTGCTGCCATCTGTTCCTTGGTTGCCATGCCCCCCCTTGAGACAAGTTGGAACATAGAGTTATGGGGTGTATTGGCACTTTTGGCCATCCATGAGGTAGTTATCGGACTTGTCCTAGCCCTTGTTGTTGTTCTGGTCTTTTCTATTGTGAATTTCGCAGGTCATTATGTAGACACTCCCATCGGATTTGGAATGGCTTCGGTTTTCGACCCAGCTATTGGAGGACAGATTCCCGTTTTTTCGCAGTTTTATTACATCATGGCTGTCTTGATTTTCTTAGGGGTAGATGCGCATTTGTGGTTGATTCAGGCTGTCCAATATTCCTTTGAAGTGATTCCATTTGGCGGTTTAATCCAGCTCGAACCTGCTTTTTGGCTGGTGATGGACTTGGTAAAGCAGATCTTTATCATTGGTATGCAAATTGCTTTACCTATAACGGCCACCATACTATTGACAGATATTGGCCTAGGCATTGTTATACGAGCGGTTCCCCAGATTAACGTGTTTGTCTTAGGCTTTCCCATTAAGATTCTGGTGGGATTGATTGTTGTGTATTTTGGTTTGCCTACCTTCGTTTATATTGCCGGCCAGTTGTTCGCAGTTGATGGGCTGCTATTCCGTTATGTCCAAGGCATGCTGGCTCTAGGGGGGTAGAGTATCCTATGAATTTGCAGCTCTTTGCAGGTGAAAAGACAGAACCCGCCACTCCCAGGCGCAGGGAAGAGGCACGCAAGAAGGGGCAAGTGGCTAAGAGTGGGGAGGTTGGCACCGCCTTTATGGTGTTAACTGCATTTTTCTTACTGAACGCCCTAGGGCCATACATGGGTAGGCATCTTAAGGAAACGGTCCACTTCTACCTGGAGAACATGGTTCTTTGGAGTGGCGATCTCTTAGGATTTCAGCAGATGTTTCTCTTTGGCCTCGTCAAACTGGGCATGATCGTAGGACCAGTCTTGCTTGGATTTCTTGTAATTGGAGTCCTCAGCCAAGTGATGCAAGTAGGCTTTTATGCCTCAGGAGAAGCCCTAACCCCCAAGTTCTCCCGCATTAATCCCATTGAAGGCTTTAAACGGATCTTCTCCAAACGTGCCCTTGTGGAGTTTATTAAATCCCTGGCCAAAGTAGTATTGGTTGGATATTTAGTGTATAGACAGGTTCGCCACAATTTAGAGTGGCTACCTCAAATTAGCCTTTTTGACCTAGGAGACAGCATTTCTCTTATGACAAACAGTATCTACCGTATAGGGCTTCAAGTGGGTTTATTCTTGTTGATCATTGCCGCGGCTGATTATTGGTGGCAGAGGCGGGAGTTCGAAAACAGCATCAAGATGTCGAAGGAAGAAATCAAGGAAGAGTACAAACAGATGGAAGGGGATCCACTCATTCGCTCCAAGATCCGCCAACGCCAACGGCAAATGGCCTCCCAGCGTATGATGCAGGCTATTCCCACAGCTGATGTTATTATCACAAACCCCACCCATTACGCAATCGCAGTGTGCTATACGCCAAGCGAAATGGGTGCCCCAAAAGTGGTGGCTAAAGGGATGGGCTTAATTGCCCAGCGGATCAAGGAAGAGGGCAAGAAACACAATATTGCTACTGTAGAAAACCCTGCATTAGCCCAAGCTCTCTATAAAACTACGGAAATTGGCCAAGAAATTCCAGCAGATCTTTATCCTGCGGTAGCAGAAGTTCTGGCCTTTGTCTATCGCCTCAGGCGCAAGACAGTTTAGTGTAACGAAAAGGATGGTGGAAATGGCTAAAACATCGACTTCAATTTTGCGCAATATCGGTCGAATTAGTGACGTCTCTGTTATGCTGGCCGTCGTTTTGATCGTCGTCATGATGGTTTTGCCCCTACCTCCCGCCATGCTAGACCTCTTGCTGGCTGTGAACGTCAGCCTATCCCTTCTTATTGTGCTGATCACAATGAATATCAGGCAGCCCCTTGAGATCTCGGTTTTTCCCTCGTTACTCTTGATTGCAACTTTGTTTAGACTAGCCCTCAACGTTTCCTCAACGAAACTGATCTTGCTAACGGGTTCCCCAGGTAAGATCATTGTAGCTTTTGGTGACTTTGTTGTGGGCGGTAATTATGTCGTCGGCTTTGTCATCTTTTTGATCTTGGTTATTGTAAACTTCATGGTCATTACCAAGGGAGCGGAACGTGTTTCGGAAGTTGCCGCCCGCTTCACATTAGATGCACTTCCTGGTAAGCAGATGAGTATCGATGCAGATCTCAACTCGGGGTTGATCACCGAGAGTGAGGCTCGCCAAAGGCGAAGTCAGATATCTCGGGAAGCGGACTTTTACGGGTCTATGGACGGTGCAACCAAGTTTGTTAAAGGTGATGCTATTGCCGGGATCATCATTACAATCATTAACCTCTTGGGTGGTTTTGCCGTCGGAATGTTTCAAAGGGGAATGGATTTTTCAGCGGCTTTGAGTCAGTACACCCTTTTGACCGTTGGGGATGGTTTGGTTTCTCAGATTCCCGCCCTTTTGATCTCTACGGCCACAGGTATCATTGTTACCCGTGGTGCTTCAGAAAACAATCTCGGGGCAGATGTGACCAGCCAATTGTTTTCACAATATAGGGTTTTAGCTGCTGCGGCAGGTGTTATTGCCATTTTCGGTCTCATCGGTGGTCTGCCCAAGATTCCATTTTTCATTATTGCTACCATGGCGGGGGGACTGGCCTATGGACTGTTCAAGACCGAAAAAGGCGGGGAGATTGAGGAAAATGCAGCTCTAGAACAGCAGCAACTGGAAGAAGCCCGCAGACCAGAGACTCTTATTTCTCTTCTTCAGGTTGATCAGATAGAGTTGGAGATCGGTTATAGTCTGATTCCTTTAGTGGACGAGGGTCAGGGAGGAGACATGTTAGACCGCATCAGTATGATTCGTCGCCAATGCGCCCTAGAACTTGGACTCTTAGTTCCCGTGATCCGGATCCGCGATAACCTCCAGCTTAATCCCGATGAGTATGTGGTGAAGATTAAAGGAATCCAAGTAGGGCGTGGAGAACTGATGATCAATCACTATTTAGCAATGGATGCCGGCGGAGTCACAGATACAGTCCCTGGAATTTCCACCACCGAACCGGCGTTTGGGCTCCATGCTTTATGGGTGGATTCGCAGACAAGGGAGAAGGCAGAATACGCCGGTTACACCGTTGTGGATCCCCCGGCTGTGTTGGCAACGCACTTAACGGAGATTATTCGGGAACACTCCCACGAACTGCTTGGTCGCCAGGAAGTCAAGACCTTGCTTGATGGTGCTCGCGAAGAGTATCCTGCAGTAGTGGATGAACTGGTGCCCGATCTACTGACGATTGGCGAAGTGCAAAAGGTATTACAGAATTTGCTACGTGAAGGAGTGCCCATTCGAAATATGGTCACAATTCTTGAGACTCTGGCTGATACCGCTACAGTCACTAGGGATCCTGATTACCTCACGGAGTACGTTCGGGAAGCCCTGAAACGACAAGTTACACAGATGTACTTAGAGAAAGACGAGCTTACTGTCTTGACGTTGAAACCCCAGTGGGAAGAAACGATTGCTGCTGGGATTGAATACACCGATCGCGGTCTTGCCATAGCTTTAGATCCCAGGGCCTTGCAAGACCTTTATCAGGCCCTCGGTCAAGCCCTCGAGGAACATGTGCTGCCATATCCTGTCGTCTTAGTATCTCCGCAAATCAGGATGGCCTTGAAACGGCTCACGGAGCGTGCCATCCCTCGTCTGATTGTTCTGTCTTACAACGAGATTAGCCCGGATATTCAGGTGAATGCAGTGGGGACGGTGAAGTGGAACGATGAGGGTTAAGAAGTTCGTAGGAAAAACGATGCAGGAGGCAGTAGAGAGCCTGCGCCAGGAATATGGTCGCGATGCGGTTATTTTGCATACTATCCAAAAACGACGCTGGTTGTGGGGTCGCCTTGGACCTAAACGCTATGAGGTCTTAGGTGCCATTGATCCCACCTTTAAGAGCCCACAAACCAACACAAAGCCTCATGCGCTTGAGCACGCAGCGTCCAGTGAGGGTGGACTAAACCACGATGCATCAAGACTCGATCCGTCCATGTCTGAGGCCGTTCAGAGTTTGTACGGAAGACTTGTGCGCCGTGACATCCCTAAAGACGTGACCCAAGGACTCTTAAAAGATGTGCTCACGCGACTACCCAAACAAGATTGGAACGACGAAGCGAAGATTTGGACCCGTCTGTGCAGCTTGGTTGCGGAGCGTGTAGCCACTGTGGATCCTTGGGAGTTTTCGGGTGATCAACGAATTGTGGTGCTCATTGGTCCCACCGGGGTGGGCAAGACCACGACGATTGCAAAGATAGCGGCTAACTTCAGCCTTATCGGAGATAAGAACGTTGGGCTGATCACTGTAGACACCTACCGCATAGCGGCAGTTGAGCAACTAAAGACCTATGCCGAGATTATTGGCATTCCCGTGCAAGTGGCTTACAGTCCTCGGGAGCTGAAGGACTGTATAGAGAGAATGGCAGATCGTGATCTGATCTTAATCGACACAGCGGGGAGAAGCCACAACAACTACCTGCAGATAGGTGAATTGAAAAACTATCTTGAAGGTATCGAAGCAGAAATACACTTAGTCATTAGTGCCACGACAAAATCTAGAGACGTAGACGAGATTATTAAGGCCTTTGGGCAAGTGTCCATCGATCGGGTAATTATTACCAAGCTTGATGAGACAGCAACGTACGGGGTCGTTTTGCAGACCTGCGAGCGGACCAAAGCCCCTCTTTCGTTCGTCACAACTGGGCAGGGGGTTCCAGAGGATATTGAAGTGGCCACGAACGATAAAATTGCTCAGCTCATTTTGGGGGACGCGTAACATGAAAGATCAAGCGGAAGGTTTGAGGAAACTAGTCGATAAGCAGGATCGGGCTTCCCGGATCATTGCAGTGACAAGTGGAAAAGGTGGGGTTGGTAAGACAAACATAGCTGCTAATCTGGCCCTAGCTCTTTGCCAGATGGGTCATCGCGTAGTATTGATTGATGTGGATCTGGGTTTAGCTAATGTTGACATCGTCCTAGGTATGACACCAACGTTTGATTTGGGGCATGTCTTTCGTGGCGAGAAGACTTTACGGGAGGTCATTGTGGAGGGGCCGCTAGGCCTGAAGGTTTTATCTGGCGGTTCGGGAGTAACCGATTTGGCCAACCTCAATGGTTGGCGTTTGGAGGTATTCATCAAATCCCTCGAACAGCTCAATCGGGAATTCGACTTTGTCATTCTTGATACCGGAGCGGGAATTCATCGCAGTGTTTTGAGTTTCGTCTTGGCGGCCACAGAGATTCTAGTGGTTACAACTCCAGAACCTACAGCCATTACAGATGCCTATGGATTGCTCAAAGTGATTCATCAACGTAGTCCCCACGCTAAGGTCCACCTAGTTGTTAATATGGCCAAGAGCCCTAACGAAGCGGAGGCCGTGGCTGACAAGCTGAACTCAGTGCTCCTAGAATATGTTAAGTGGGAAGTGGACTATATAGGTTACATCCTCCAAGAGTCGCAGCTCGCCAAGGCCGTTAGTGATCAGCAACCCGTACTTTTAGCCTTTCCATCGGCCATGAGTAGTCGATCACTGAAGAGGATCGCAGGCGTTTTGACTGGAGAAAAAGTTCAAGTAGCACCACTTGGGATCACAGGATTTTTCTCCAAAGTCTATGACTTTTTGAGCATGCAGTGAGGTAATATTATGCAATTGCTACCAAACCAATTAGTAGAGCTACACGTCGAGAGTGGCGGGGGAACCGAAGTTTATCGAACGAGGGTGGAAGATACCTATGACGATTTGCTCATCGTAGGTGCGCCTATCAGGCAAGGGATGCTTGTCCCCCTTCGTTTGGGAACTCGACTTGATGTACAATTTAAGATGAAAAGTAATATTCAAGAAGGCCGATTTACCAACCAGGCAATCATAGAGAAACGCTTTAGTGCCACTCTTCCCTTATTGCAGTTAAGATTATTAGGCACATGGGAGAAGACCCAAGAGCGTAATTTCTTGCGGGTGCCGGTATCCCTTGATGTCTTGTTTGTGGCGTATGAAGAAGGTGTGGAGTCGCCACCGCAATCAGCCCTTATGCTTGATCTAAGTGGAGGTGGGTTCTTGCTTCGTTCCACGCACCCCTTTGAGCTCGACGACGAGATTCGAGTCTCCTTCAATATCAAGGAGACGCAGATCACCGCTAACGCAACTTTGGTTCGTCTAGTACCTACAGACTCTGGAGTAGATTATGGGTTTGCCTTTCTGGATCTACCGGAACAGTTCAGGCAGGTTATCATAAAGTTCGTTTTTCAACGCCAGATTACCCTGGCTGAACTGGCCCGGAATAGTCGGGGGTAATCAAGTACCCCGAGGGGGTGAAACCATGTTATCGCAAAATCAGCAAGACAGGCTCGATCAACTGTGGAATACATACAAGAAGACGAACGACGATCAAGTGAGGGATCAACTGCTCGATGAGTACATTCCCTTGGTTAAGTATGTAGCCGGCCGTATGGTCATGAATCTACCAACTAGTGTGGAAATCGGGGATTTAGAGAGCTTTGGTTTTTTTGGTCTGCTGGATGCTGTGGAAAAGTTTGATGAGACGCGCAATATAAAGTTTGAAACCTATGCAGCAACCCGGATTCGAGGAGCCATTCTTGATGGTCTACGATCGATGGATTGGGTGCCGCGCAGTGTACGTTCGAAGGTCAGAACCTTGGAAACTAAGGTTTATCAACTCACGAATGAATTAGGCCGCAGCCCGAGTGATAGTGAGGTGGCCGCGGCCTTAGACGTTTCCACAGAACGCTATTATGAGCTATTGACGGAAGTGAAAGGGGTCAACCTCTTTTCCTTGGACGAAACGGTGGTCACAGACAAGGAGGGTGACAGTCTCAAGGTCCTTGATCTTGTGATTGACAGAGATGTGTTGCCCGATCACAAGGTAATACAGAATGAGAGCATTGATGAGTTAGCAAAAGCCGTGGAAGGCTTAAGTGAACGGGAACAGCTTGTTCTGGCACTATATTACCATGAGGAGCTTACCCTAAAAGAGATAGGCCATATCTTGGAGGTATCGGAGTCTAGAGTGTCGCAGATTCACACCAAAGCCGTTTCGGCATTACGTCGCAAACTGGCTAAATAACGGAGGGGTAGAGATGTCCATTAAGTTTCCTGATTTCCAGGTTCTTGTCTCTCGGTCAGATCAAGTACCCCGTGCTAATCGTGAAGGGGATCAAACGGGAGCTGCTGGAAAAATGACGCCACAGGTGGCCCAGGAGTTTGCCTCCCGCCAGCAAAGAGTAGAGAAGAACAAGCAGAAAGATAGGATTCGAGATCGTGAAGAGCAAGAAGGTAGGCGTCCAGGACAGCAGGAACAAGAAGAGCAAGCACAGAAACGGCGGCCAGGTAATAAGCGTCGCATTGACTTGCGCGCCTAGAGGGTGGGGTGGCTGTGGATGGAATACTTCCTTGTGTTCTCGTTAGGCATTGCCGCGACGGTGGTCGTAGTTTTTGTCCTCCGCCCGGGCCTTTTTGCGCGCCCTAACGTGGACTTCACGATGTACGAGGCGGTGGTGGAAGAATCTATCGTTGAGTTAGAGAAACGACAAGGAGAGATTCTGCGAGAGATTGAGGAAAAACACCATGCTCTTTTGGAGCTGCAGGAGCAGATCATAGCTCGTTTTGTGCCTCCAGATACGCAATCTCCTAAGGTTCTGGCTGTCCTCGAGCTTGCTGGGCAGGATGAAGATGTTGTGAATATTGCGAAAAAACTTGGTCTAGGTGTGGGAGAAGTTCAGCTCATTTTAGAGTTAAATAAAGACCGCAAACCCCTTGTGGAAAGTGACTAAATGTGCTATATTAGCAAGTGGTGTAAGACTACACACGGTTCTGGACGGGAGGCAAGGTTGCCAGTTCGGTTTTGTCCCTGGATGAAAGAAGCGGAGGAAAAAACAAAGAGAGGAGGTGGGCGATTTGGCCGTTATTACAATGAAACAGTTGTTAGAGGCCGGCGTTCACTTTGGGCATCAGACCCGCCGATGGAATCCGAAAATGGCAGAGTACATTTTCACAGAAAGAAATGGAATTTACATTATCGATCTCCAGAAAACAGTTCGAAAGGTAGAAGAGGCATACGCCTTCATCCGCGATGCTGTGGCCGATGGTGAGACAGTGTTATTTGTAGGTACCAAGAAGCAGGCACAAGAGACCATTCGCGAGGAAGCAGAACGATGCGGCATGTTCTTCGTGAACCAGAGATGGTTAGGTGGCATGTTGACGAACTTTAAGACCATTACCTCCCGCATCGCACGACTCGAAGAGATCGAAAAAATGGAGGAAGACGGTCTGTTTGACGTACTGCCTAAGAAAGAAGTAATGGAACTTCGCAAAGAACAGGAACGGCTAACTCGTTTCTTGGGTGGAATTCGGGGGATGAAGACCCTGCCCGGCGCTGTGTTTGTTGTCGATCCACGGAAAGAACGTATTGCAGTAGCCGAAGCGCGCAAACTTGGGATTCCTATTGTTGCTGTTGTGGACACGAACTGTGATCCTGATGAAGTGGACTATGTGATCCCGGGCAATGACGATGCGATCCGTGCCGTCAAACTCTTGACCACAACCATGGCTGATGCCGTTGTTGAAGCGAAAGAGGGAGCTAGCTTTGCCGTTGATACAGAAGGCGAGCACACAGAAACGGAAGATGCGGACGAAGAATAAGCGTTGCAGTAAAGGGGAGTGGGAGAGAGGCTCTCACCCCTTTTTTGTCTAATATTGAAGGAGGGTTTTTATGGCAGAGATTACTGTTAGTGCAGCCATGGTAAAAGAGCTTCGAGAAAAGACAGGTGCCGGGATGATGGATTGCAAAAAAGCACTTGTGGAGAAGAATGGTGACCTAGATGCAGCCGTTGATTTCTTACGGGAAAAAGGCCTTGCAGCCGCAGCGAAGAAGTCCGGACGGATTGCTGCTGAAGGTGTTGTAGAATCCTATATCCACATGGGTGGAAGGATTGGTGTGTTGGTTGAAGTCAACTGCGAAACCGACTTTGTAGCAAAGACGGACGAGTTTCATGAGCTGGCTCGAGACATTGCCATGCACATCGCTGCATCAAGACCAGAGTATGTTTCAAGGGAAGAGATTCCTGCAGAAGTGTTGGATCACGAGCGTGCCATTTATCGAACGATTGCTGAGAACGAAGGTAAACCTGCACATATCATCGACAAAATCGTAGAAGGTCGCGTAGATCGCTATGTCAAAGAGGTTTGTCTCCTCGAACAGCCCTTTGTTAAAGATCCTGATATGACCGTGAATGATCTGCTCAATGCTAAGGTGGCCAAGATTGGCGAGAGGATCTCGGTCAGGCGGTTTGCCCGCTACGAGCGGGGCGAAGGACTGGCCAAGCGGGAAGATGATTTCGCAGCCGAGGTTATGGCCCAGATGGGAAAATAGGAGAACACCTAGGTGTTCTCTTTTTTTAAGTGGAGGGATCTGCATGAAAGCGCAGAATAGTAAAGGAGAGATGTCCATGGCAGTGCCAAAGTACCAGCGAGTGGTACTCAAATTAAGCGGTGAAGCGTTAGGGGGCAATGGCTTTGGAATTAACCCTGAAGTTGTAGGGACCATTGCCACAGAGATCAGCCGAGTGATGGAGCTTGGTGTGGAAGTGGCCATTGTGGTGGGCGGTGGCAACATTTGGCGTGGAGCCACGGGAAGTGCTAAAGGAATGGATCGCACTACCGCGGATCATATGGGCATGTTAGCTACCGTTATCAATGCTTTGGCTCTTCAGGATGCTCTAGAGGGACGAGGTGTACCCACCCGGGTGCAAACGGCTATTGAAATGCGCCAAATTGCTGAACCTTATATCAGGCGTAGAGCCGTTCGCCACTTAGAAAAAGGCCGGGTTGTGATCTTTGCGACCGGTACTGGCAACCCTTACTTTTCCACGGATACCGCTGCCGCACTGAGAGCCCTTGAGATTGAGGCAGAAGTCATTTTAATGGCTAAACGGGGCGTTGATGGAGTCTATGATTCCGACCCTAGGGTACATCCTGATGCTACTCGTTATGAGACCATTAGCTATTTAGAAGTCCTCAGTCAGAATTTGGGTGTTATGGATTCTACTGCTACGTCACTGTGCATGGATAACGGCATTCCCATCATCGTTTTCAACTTTGATGAGCCAGGCAACATCGAGAAGGCGATTTGTGGTGTGAAAATTGGTACATATGTAGGAGGCGAACAAGGTGACTGATCAGATTATGCAGGACGGAAAACGTAGAATGGAAGAGGTCATTGCGGCCACCAAGAGGGCATTTTCCGGTGTCAGGACCGGTAGAGCCAATCCGGCGCTTCTAGATCGCATTATGGTCTCATATTACGGCACGCCCACTCCTTTGAACCAAATGGCCAGTGTCAGTGTGCCCGAGCCTAGGCTTTTAGTCATTACGCCTTGGGATAAGGGCTCCATTAAGGATGTGGAAAAGGCGATTCTCACGTCAGACCTTGGCCTTATGCCAAGTAATGATGGTACTGTTATTCGTCTAGCGATCCCAACCCTCACAGAAGAAAGGCGTAAAGAACTGGTAAAGTTGGTGCGCAAGGATGCTGAAGAGCACAGGGTGGCTGTGCGAAATATTCGGCGTGATTTAAACGATGCTGTGAAGAAACTTGAGAAAAGCGGAGATATTTCCGAAGACGATTCGCATCGAGTTCAAAGTGAGATTCAAGAACAGACAGATGACTTTATCAGCCAAATCGATGAGCTGTTGAAAGCCAAGGAAAAGGAGATTATGGAAGTTTGAGTGACGCACACGTGGGTTTAACTGACTGGGATTTCTTAATCGGATATCCTTTAGATGAGGCTCAGCAGATTCTTCGGGAGGAAGCGGTATCCTATGAACTCCAGTTTACTGCGGCGCCAGGAAAGGTGTCCTCCGAGGAGGACGCCTTTGTCATCGCGGTGCGAAATGGCCAGTCACTGACGGAGTTAGTGACACTTGTCATTGTTTGTGCCAGCGCCGATTGGACGGTAAACTAGGAGGTGTGGACGTGAGCAAAGCAAAGTTGAACGGAATACCAGAACATGTTGCGATTATCATGGATGGAAATGGGCGTTGGGCTAGTCGCCGCGCTATGCCCCGCTTTTTAGGTCATCGACAGGGTGTGAAGGCGTTAAAAACCGCGGTGCGCTATGCGTCCAATCGAGGTATATCCAGCCTCACCGTCTATGCCTTTAGTACAGAAAATTGGACAAGACCCACGGAAGAAGTGGACTTCCTGATGGATCTCATGTATAAGACCTTTGTACAGGAGATTGGAGAGTTACAGAAGGAAGGGGTTCAAATTAGGCTCGTAGGTGATCGAACAAACTTGTCTCCGGATATTCTCAAGGTATGGAATCAAGCGGAGGAACTCACTTCAGACAACGAGGGTTTGACCCTAAACGTAGCATTTAACTATGGTGGGCGCCAAGAAATCGTCAGCGTGGTTAGGCGCTTGGTTGGGCAAGTATCCCAGGGAGAAGTGACGGTAGACAAGATCACTGAAGAGACGATCGAAAGCTTACTATACACACATCCAACACCCGATCCAGACTTGATTATCCGCACAGGCGGTGAGATGCGCTTGAGCAATTTCCTTCTCTGGCAAGCGGCATACAGTGAGTTTTATGTGACCGATGTGTTATGGCCGGATTTTGGGGAAGATGACTTTGACCGGGCTCTTCAAAACTATGCAACGCGAGAACGCCGCTTTGGTCAAGTTTCAGCGAAGGAGCGATAGAGGACTTATGTTAGCACAACGGATTCTCACTGCCGTCATCGGCGTACCTATCCTCCTTGCAGCTCTCTACGTTGGAGGGATCGTCTGGCGTGTCTTGGTGTTTCTAATCATCATGGCGGGACTTGTGGAGTTCGCTAGAATTAGTGGCCCTGGTCTGTATCTGGATTACCTTCTAGTGTCGGGACTAAGTTTTTTAGCGGTGACATATAGTGGATTAGACGGTACAAAACTGCTTCTGTGGTTGGTTTTCCAATTGTTTTACTACATGATCCGGGCGACATTCAGTGGCATGCATAGTTTTTCCTCAGCCTTCAACCTCGTTGGGGTACTGTATGTCGTCGTTCTCTACAGTTTCTTGGTGCTGGTGCGGGAAGAGTTTGGTATCGTTTGGACTGTCTTTGGTTTGGCCGTCACCTGGCTCACCGATACAGGGGCATATTTTGGAGGAAGCTGCTATGGTAAGCGTCAGCCTGCTCCCAAGATAAGCCCGAAAAAGTCGGTGGAAGGAGCACTCTTTGGACTGTTGGCTGCGGCCTTGACAGGGGTCGTTTTTGCTTTGATTGCAGGGAGTTCTCTAGAGCAGACGATCTTGTTTGGCGTAGTCCTCTCTGTATGTGCTCAGCTTGGTGACTTGGTTGAGTCAGCCATGAAGCGAGAACGCGCTGTGAAAGACACCGGTTCTCTATTGCCTGGTCATGGAGGTATCCTCGATCGCTTTGACTCTCTAGCCTTCGTCTTTCCTGTACTTTTTGCCCTACTAAGCATATTCTCTTAGGTGCCTCGTGACCCCGTGAAGGGGTGAAGGCCTTTGCCACCTTTCGTCCTAGCCGTGGTGGGCTTTTGTGGAATGCTTTTTGTGCTACGTTGGTCCTTTCCCTACTTGGCCCCATTCTTTCTTGGGCTTTTCGTGGCATTCGTCATGGACGTACCTGTGAGTTTCCTAGAGTCTAAAGGCTGGTCTCGTTCTGTTACATCACTTATCCTCGCACTCATGGCCTTTTTGACCCTGCCCGCTCTAGTCACTCTCTTCTTGCTCAAGTTGTGGGACGAACTTGAGGGGCTATCCTATGTTTCCAGGCTATTCCCATTCTCAACTGATGTATATTCTGAGCACTTGGCCCAGCTTTTGGAAGCTTTACCGATGCTAGATACAGGTCTTGGTCTGCACACCCTTGTTAGATGGGCTTTGGTCATTCCTGATCTTTTTCTCATTTGGACTATTACTGCTGTGAGTGCCTATTTCTTATGCCGAGATAAGAGGATGCTAATCCAGTTTTTGGCCAAACAACTACCAAGATTAAAGGGTTTCAGCCCCCGTCAGATTTATCACGATGCTTCTGGGGCCCTATGGCACTTTGTCCAGGTACAATTAGTCCTAATGCTGCTTTCCACAACGGTGAGCATGGTCTTCTTTGTTATTCTCGACCTTCCCTATGCATTGTTGTCAGGTTTTTTCGTCGGTTTTTTTGATTTGTGCCCCATTTTGGGACCTGGTTTGGTCTATTTTATTTTAGCTATCATTCAGCTGTGGATGGGAAATACATTCACAGCTATAGCTTTAGGTGTAGGTTATCTGATATTATTACTCTTAAGACAATGGGGCGAGCCCCATTTGGTCAGTGAACGGCTCGGTCTCCATCCCCTAGTAGCATTGGTGGGGCTTTATACCGGTTTTCGCTTTTGGGGACCTCTAGGAGCTGTGGTAGGTCCTGTCCTCATGGTTTTTCTCAAAGCATTTATACGTAACGATTCCGCCAATCAATGACTGCGTCCTTTGCGACAGCTCGAGTTTTGGCCTATCACTCTGTAAGAAGGGGTTGTCTTATGCCTAATGTAGTTGTACTCGGTTCTACTGGTTCGATTGGAACCCAGACTCTTGATGTCCTGCGTCGCCGGCCCGAATTTACTGTGTATGGTCTTTCGGCTGGCTCCAACTATGAGCTCCTGAGAAAGCAGATCGCAGAGTTTAGGCCCAAGTTTGCTTGCATAGCACATCCCGAACAGGCCAGGGCCTTAAGGGACGAGTTTTCACTTCCGGTCTACAGTGATCTGGAGAGCCTGGAGGCCATGGCTACCGACCCCGGCTGCGATCTTGTGGTTGTGTCCCTTGTTGGGGCCATGGGGCTAAAACCAACGCTACGGGCCTTGGAGGCTGGAAAGCGTGTGGCCCTAGCCAACAAGGAAACTTTGGTTGCCGGTGGACATTTGGTCATGAACTATAGGGAGCAGCTCATACCCATTGACTCGGAGCATAGTGCGCTGTGGAATCTTTTTTCTGGACGCAACAGAGCTGATATAGAGAAGATTATCTTGACGGCCTCTGGTGGCCCCTTCAGAGCCTACGAGGGTTCCTTAGACCACGTTACGGTAAAACAAGCCCTTGCCCATCCAAGGTGGGATATGGGAGGGAAAATCAGCATCGATTCAGCTACCCTGATGAATAAGGGACTGGAGGTTATTGAAGCCCACTGGCTCTTTGACTTTCCCTATAGCAAGATCGATGTCGTAGTTCATCCAGAGAGTATTGTGCATTCTATGGTGCAGCTCAAAGATGGGACTTTACTGGCCCATATGGGTACAGCCGATATGCGCTTACCTATTCAGTATGCTTTAACCTATCCTGATATCTTTGATTCGCCGGTCCAGGCCCTTGATCTTGTCAAGGCCGGTAGTCTCTCCTTCGAAGCAGTTAGGTGGGAGCGTTTTCCCAGTCTTCGCTTGGCATACCAAGCGGGGGAGGCCGGTGGTGAAAAACCGGTTGCCTTGAATGCGGCCAATGAAGAAGCGGTGGCAGCCTTTCTGGAAGGAAAGCTCAAATTCACTCACATACCTCAGGTTGTCAGTGCGGTGGTAGAGACATTTCAGGGTAAATCATTTCCGTCACTAGAGCAAATACTAGCCATAGACGAAGAAGCTCGGCTGAGGTCTAGGGCTTTGATGGATAAGAGAGGGTGATAGTGTGGTAACACTAATAGCTTTTGTAGTCATATTTGGAACGATTGTACTCTTCCACGAGCTCGGACACTTTTGCGTGGCCAAGCTTGCGGGGATACGTGTTTATGAGTTTGCCATAGGATTTGGGCCCCCTCTGGGAAGCGTCACAAGGGGTGACACGAAGTATTCACTTCGGGCTTTTCCTTTGGGGGGGTTTGTGAAAATGGCAGGTATGGATGAACCTGTGGATGGGCAAGAGGTAGCTCCAGAGGATGATGAAGGCAGTTTTAACAACAAAAGCCTTCCTTGGCGTCTCAGTACGATTGCCGCTGGGCCCATGATGAACTTCGTGTTCGCTGTCGTTCTTTTTGTGCTTTACTTCATGCTTGTTGCAGTTCCCCCTACCATCACCTATGTGGAACCTCAGTCACCTGGAGAGGCCGCAGGTTTTAGGCCAGGCGATCTTTTTGTGTCTGTCAACGGGGAGAGTGTGGACAGTTCAGAGAGGATTGTGGAGTTAATTGGGCTATCAGCAGGGGAAGAAATGCAAGTGGTGGTTCGCAGGCAGCAAGAACTGGTGACAATTCTTGTGACTCCGGAAGACCGGGATGGTGTAGGCCGGGTTGGGGTCAGTATTGACTCCAAGGCGCAGTACCCATTCCTCATAAGCCTCGAGGCGGGAGTGACGCAGACATGGCGACTGACCACGCAGTTGATTGCGGATATCGGCAATATGATTACGGGGAAGACAAAGGTGGAAGTATCGGGACCGATTGGAATTGTCCAGATTGTGGGAGAAACAGCCCGTCATGGGCTACCCAACTTGTTAGTCCTAGCCATTATTCTCAACATTAATTTGGGACTACTTAACCTGCTTCCTGTTCCAGTTTTGGACGGTGGTTGGATCCTTATTCTCCTTGTAGAAGCGGTGCGCGGTAAGCCTTTGGCACCGGAGACAAGGGGTATAGCCCAGTTTATTGGATTGGCGCTTTTGATGGCTTTGATGCTTTTTGCTACATTTAAGGATCTGTCCCGTATCAATCTCTTTTCCTAGACAAGGAGTGTGTAGGATGCGTCATTTGACACGCCAGGTGATGGTTGGCGACGTCCCCATAGGGGCGGGAGCCCCCATTACCGTGCAATCTATGACTAACACCGATACAAGAAATGCCTTGGCCACACTGACACAAATTGAGGCCCTTGCTTCCGCTGGATGCGATATTGTGCGTGTTGCAGTACCGGACGAAGAGGCGGCTGAAGCTTTATTTTCGCTCGTACCACAGAGCCCTTTGCCTGTGGTCGCGGATATTCATTTTGATCACCGCTTGGCCTTACGATCTTTAGAGGCCGGGGTCCATAAGCTCCGCCTCAATCCTGGAAATATCGGTTCAGAGCAAAAGGTGCTCGAGGTGGTTAAGGCGGCCCAGGAACGTCAGGTGCCCATTCGCATCGGGGTTAATTCTGGTTCGGTATCGGCGCCCCTGCTTAAGAAGTACGGAAGGACAGCCGAGGCCATGGTAGAGAGTGCTTTGGAGCACATTGCCATATTCGAGAGGCTGAACTTCTACGACATTGTAGTGTCGCTCAAATCGACGGAAATCGATATGACAGTGCAAGCCTATGAAAAATTGAGCAAACGTGTTTCCTATCCGACGCACTTGGGAATCACCGAGGCTGGTACGAAGTGGTTTGGTACAGTGAAATCAGCCGCTGGCCTAGGCGCTCTTTTATCGCGAGGTTTAGGTGATACGCTCCGGGTATCACTTACGGCGGATCCGATTGAGGAAGTGAAAGTGGGTTGGGCAATTCTTTCGAGTCTAGGCTTGCGCCAGAGGGGGCCTATTTTTATTTCTTGTCCTACTTGCGGAAGAACTGAGATCGATTTAGAAGGAATCGCTGCAGAAGTGGAGAAACGTCTAGGTGACTTTCCTCTGCCCATAACCATTGCGGTCATGGGCTGTGTGGTAAATGGACCTGGCGAAGCTAAGTCAGCAGATTTAGGAATCACTGGGGGCAAGGGCGTCGGGCTCATTTTTCGCCATGGACAGATTCTTCGCAAAGTTCCGGAAGACGAATTGGTGGATGCTTTGGTTCTTGAAGCTAACAAGTTGCTTGCAGAAAGATAGGGGATACGCTAATGTACATGTCGCAATTATATTCACCTACACTAAGAGAGACTCCGTCGGAGGCTGAGATTATCAGCCATAAACTCATGCTCAGGGCCGGACTCATGCGCCGTTCAGCCGCGGGAGTGTATGCATTTCTTCCCTTAGGGCTGCGGGTTATTCGTAAGGTGGAACAGATTATCCGTGAAGAAATGAATAATATCCATGGGCAAGAAGTCCTTTTGCCTATTATCCAACCTTCTGAGTTGTGGGAGGAGTCCGGGCGCTGGAATGACTATGGCGACGAAATGTTTCGTCTTAGGGACCGGCAGGGGAGGCAGTTTTGTCTCGGGCCTACCCATGAGGAGATCATTACTGCTTTAGTGCGCTCTGAGGTGCGTTCGTACAGACAACTCCCTCTAAGGCTGTATCAGATTCAGAATAAATACCGCGACGAAATGAGGCCCCGCTTTGGACTCATGCGAGGCCGTGAGTTTATCATGAAGGATATGTACTCCTTTGATCGGGATAACGAATCCCTTGATGACAGTTATTGGGCGGCATACCACGCCTATAAGCGCATCTTTGAGCGTTGCGGCGTTGACGCTCATCCCGTAGAGGCGGATTCGGGAGCAATAGGAGGAGACGTGACCCACGAGTTCATGGTCCTGGCCGACTCTGGGGAGGATTTGGTCCTCTTCTGCCCGGAGTGTGAATACGCTGCTAACGCAGAGCGTGCGGAAGGCGTTAGAATACCTCGTTATACGGAGAACGAAGTAGAATTGGGTGCCCTGGAGACGGTTCCCACACCTGGCGCCAGTACCATTGAGCAGATCAGCCAGTTTTTAGGCGTGAAGCCCGAGGACTGCATCAAGACACTTCTTTATGTAGCAGATGGAAAGCCGGTGGCAGCCTTGGTACGGGGTGACCACAACCTCAACGAAATCAAGTTGCGTAAATTGCTGCAGTGTGAGTCACTTGATTTAGCCGATGACGAGACCATTTTTCGAGTTACAGGGGCTAGAGTAGGTTTTGCAGGACCTGTAGGTCTAGCGATCCCCCTTTATGCTGATTATGCCATAGAACACATGGTCAACGCTGTGGTCGGAGCCAACAGTGACGATCAGCATACAATCAACGCCAATTTGGACCGAGATTTCCAAGTGACAGCCTTTGTAGACTTGAAAGAAAGCCAGCCGGGCGATGCTTGTCCTCGCTGTTCGGGTACTTTACAAGGTGCTCGAGGCATCGAAGTGGGACAGGTATTTAAACTCGGTACCAAGTACTCCAAAGCCATGGGAGCAACCTTCTTAGAGGAAAACGGAACAGAGGTTCCCTTGATCATGGGATGTTATGGCATCGGGGTCGGACGGACTGTGGCCGCCGTTATCGAGAAAAATTATGATGAAGACGGGATCATTTGGCCCATGTCCATCGCACCCTACCAGGTTATCGTGGTCCCCGTAAGCATGAAGGACCAAGCACAGGCCGAAGCGGCTCAGAGACTCTATGAGGAGCTAAAAGCAGAAGGTGTTGAAGTGGTTTTAGATGATAGAAATGAACGTCCAGGTGTGAAATTTAAAGACGCCGATTTGATTGGCTTCCCCATCCGCGTCACAATTGGTTCCAAATCTTTAGAAAATGGGGAAATGGAGATTACGCTGCGTCGCACGAAGGAGAAGACGAGTGTACCTCTGGGGGACATTGTGCCTACAATCAAGGGTTTCTTGAAGGATGGCGAAGCTCTGTGAGTGTAGCAGCTATTGTTCCTGCTTACAACGAGGAGCAGACAATTGGGGTAGTGGTGCAGGCCCTGCTTTCTTGCCCGGTGATCGATGAGATCATTGTGGTTAGTGATGGTTCTACAGATGATACAGTGTACGTGGCTTCAGCCTACCCAGTAAAGGTGGTTACCTTACCTCAGAATGTAGGGAAGGGTGGGGCCATGAAAGCCGGTTCCGCCAACACGTCGTGTAATGTGCTACTCTTTGTGGATGCAGATTTGGTTGGTCTACAAAGAAGCCATATCGAGGCCCTCGTAGAGCCAGTCCTATCAGGCAAGACTGCCATGAGTATTGGTGTCTTTTCTGAGGGACGGGTCTCTACAGATCTGGCCCAGAAGATCGCACCTTCTCTCTCAGGGCAACGGGCAGTGAGGAAAGACTTATTTGATGCAGTTCCCAAGCTCGAAGACAGTCGGTTTGGCGTGGAGATGGCACTGACCCACTACGCGGAGCGTCATGGTGTTGATATCGTGCGGGTAACCTTGCCATACGTTTCCCAAGTGACGAAAGAGGAGAAAAGGGGACTGATTCCTGGCCTGCAAGCTCGAATGGAAATGTACAAGGACATTGTCCGTTCTATGCTCCCTGATAAAAAAGCTCATGACGAAGATTACAATGAAGAATAGTTCTAACGAGCCAAACAGGTTCGAGCCCCCAGGGGCTCACCTTTTTTTGGAGGTGATTTTTTGGCTTCCTTGTATCTTGAGCCTGAGGACAGGCATTATCTAGCCTCGTTGAGCTCCCATCCTATCGCTCAGAAAGTGGAGATTGTGGAGATTGGCGTAGACGCCGAACGTAGAGAGTGGACGTTGCTCCTCAAAGGGAAACCTCAAGGCGACAAACGTCTCTGGGATGAGTTATCCAAGGCTGTTTTGGACTTGGTACCAGAAGTTCTAAGTGTCCGTTTTGAGTGGACGATGGAGTCTCTCGAGTCCGATGAACTGTATCTTCAGAAAGCCATCAAACAGGTAAATAGGGTAGAAAATAGCTCCCTTGTTTCAGAGAACAAGGGCAGTAATGGGGCGTCAAAGAGTAATCGCCGCAGGCGGGGGCTGCTCTCAAATTCCATTGGGGGACAGGCAGTGCCGATCGTAGATTTACAGGAAGAAGAACGAGGAGTTGTGATCATAGGTGAGGTCGTGTCTTTTGAATCTCGCCTGACACGCACAGGCAAGACTCTGATTATGTTTGACTTGTGTGATGGAACTGACACTCTTAGCTGCAAGGCCTTCTTGGACGAGCCGGAGGACCTTGGTATAGAGGAAGGAAAATGGCTCAAAGTACGAGGTAACCTGCAATTCCAATCCTTTGACAATCAACTGGCCCTCATGGTTCAAGGCTTGACCTTAGCCGATGCACCACCCGCGCTCACCGATGACGCGGAGGTCAAAAGAGTGGAGTTGCACCTACACACGAAAATGAGTGGACTCGACGGCACCATTGATGTGGCTGATGTGGTAAAACTAGCGTCATCTCTCGGCCACGAATCCCTGGCCATTACTGATCACGGGGTCGTTCAAGCTTTTCCGGATGCCCATCGCGCCGGGAAAAAATATGGAGTAAAAATCATCTATGGAGTAGAAGGCTATTTAGTAGACGACCCTGAGGGCAAGGGACGTTCGTTTCACATCATACTCTTGGCCAAAAATAAGGTGGGTTTGCAGAACTTATACCGCCTTGTTTCTTATGCCCATTTAGAGCACTTTTACCGGACGCCCCGGATTCCTCGGGCTTTGCTTGAAACCCATCGCGAAGGACTAATTGTGGGTTCTGCCTGCGAAGCAGGGGAAGTCTATCAAGCAGTTTTGAATAGCAATCCTGATGTGATGAACATTGCCTCCTTTTACGATTATTTAGAGATTCAGCCTGTGGGCAATAATGCATTCTTGATTGGTACAACCCATGTACAGTCCAAAGACGACTTAGTACGGATTAACAAGCAAATTGTGAAAATCGGCGAGAGTTTGGATCTCCCGGTTGTTGCAACGGGGGACGTACACTTTCTGCGTCCCGAAGACAGCCTAATTCGGACAATTCTCTTAGCAGGCCGAGGTTTTGATGACGCGGAACGGCAAGCGCCCCTTTTCTATCGCACGACGCAAGAAATGCTTGAGGAGTTTTCCTATCTTGGTGCTCAAAAAGCCCGGGAAGTTGTGGTCACGAACCCTCGTAAGGTGGCAGCCGAAATTGGGTCCTTAAGACCCGTTCCAGAAGGGTTGCATCCCCCCCACATTGAAAACGCGGAAAGAGATCTAGAGGAAATGACCTATGAAACCGCCCGCAAAACCTATGGCGATCCTTTGCCACCCATTGTCCAAGCTCGCCTCGACCGTGAGCTGAAGGCTATCATCACAAATGGCTACGCTTCTCTTTACCTTATTGCCCACAAATTAGTGAAACGGTCACTGGATGACGGATACTTAGTGGGTTCTCGTGGCTCCGTTGGATCCTCGTTGGTAGCGACGATGTGCGGCATTACGGAGGTAAACCCCTTACCGCCACACTATGTCTGTCCAAACTGCTTCTGGTCCGAATTCTTCACCGAGGGCGAAGCAGGTTCTGGTGTGGACTTACCCGACAAAGTCTGCCCTGATTGCGGCAAGGCGCTACAGAGACTTGGTTTTGAAATCCCCTTTGAAGTGTTTATGGGTTTTCACGGCGATAAGGTCCCTGACATTGACTTGAACTTTAGCGGTGAGTATCAAGCACAGATTCACGACTATACAGTCGAGCTCTTCGGATCGAAAAACGTATTTCGCGCTGGAACCATTGGCACCCTAGCCGACAAGACGGCCTATGGTTTTGTTATGAAGTATCTGGAGCAGACCAATCAATCGAAGCGCAGTGCCGAAGTGAATCGTCTGGTAAGTAAACTTGCAGGTGCGAGGCGTACAACCGGGCAGCATCCTGGGGGAATGGTCGTGGTGCCTCCTGATAAGGACGTTTTTGACTTTACCCCCATTCAGTATCCGGCCAATGATTCACGTAGTGGTACCATTACCACGCACTTCGAGTACCATGCTCTAGAGGATAGTCTCGTCAAGCTTGATATTCTAGGGCATGATGACCCGACCATGCTCCGCTTCTTGCAGGACCTTACAGGAGTTGCAGTGTTAGACATTGCTTTAGATGACCAAAAAACCATGTCAATATTCTCATCCCTTGAGCATCTTGGAGTCACGGAAGAAGACATCGGCACTCCAGTGGGGACCTTGGGGATCCCAGAATTTGGCACGCGTTTTGTGAGGCAGATGCTAATCGATACGGCGCCGAAAACATTTAGTGATCTCGTGCGCATTAGCGGTCTTTCCCATGGCACGAATGTGTGGACAAACAACGCTCAGGACTTAATACGCGCAGGTGTTACCGATTTAAGTAATGCTATTGCCACAAGAGACGATATCATGTCATATCTTATGCTTAGGGGACTTGAGGCTGGAGATGCTTTCCGAATTATGGAACAGGTTCGCAAAGGACGGGGGCTCACAGACGAGGATATGACATTGCTCAGGAAATTTGGGGTTCCAGAATGGTATATTGAATCCTGTATGAAGATTTCCTACATGTTCCCGAAAGCCCATGCCGTTGCCTATGTGATGATGGCCTTCCGTATAGCCTTTTTTAAGGTCCATTATCCCTTGCCCTTTTATGCAGCCCTCTTCTCGTTACGAGCTGGAGAGATCGATGCGCAGCTTCTCGTTGGAGGAGAGCCACAAGTCAGGGCTGAGATAGAGAGCATCAACGCGAAGGGCTTTGAGGCAACGCCCAAAGAAAAGAGTATGGTTACGCAACTAGAAATCGTTTTGGAGGCCCTGGCCCGTGGCGTTTCCTTCTTACCTGTGGATCTGTATCGATCTTCGGACCAGGTGTTCCAGATTGAGGATGGCGCCTTGCGGCCGCCCTTCGCTTCGCTACAAGGAGTGGGGGCAAGTGCAGCTGCTGGTATCGTGGAAGCTCGGAAGGATGGGGAGTTTATCTCCATTGAGGATCTACGGCAGCGTTCCGGGATCACCAAGGCTGTCGTAGAGACACTGCGGCTCCATGGCTGTCTAAAAGACCTACCAGAGACCAACCAATTGACACTTTTTTAGACAATGTGGTATAATATGTTTATGCTAACTGTTTACAGTAGCCGTTAACATGATGAGTTGCGGGGAGAGTGGGGTTTTTACCCACTCTTTTGACGTATGGAGTGGGAAAAGGGGCATAATTTCTGTATAAAGGGGGCGGTTAGACCCATGGGTAGAGTAAATATCGTAGCACTAGTTACAGACTGGGTTGAACAAATTGTCAAAGATAGTGACCTAGAATTGGTCGATGTAGAGTACGTAAAAGAACAAACAGGTTGGATACTCCGCGTATTCTTGGATAAACCCGACGGCATTGATCTCGAGGACTGTCAGAGGGTGAGCGTGATTTTGGATAAGAAACTCGATGAGGAAGATCCAATTTCTGGTGCCTATTCCTTGGAGGTGTCTTCTCCCGGTCTAGAACGACCGCTACGAAAGGCAGCGGACTATGAGAGATTTGTGGGAAGACAGGTGCAGATTCGCACCTATAGTGGTATCCATGGCCGTAAACGCTTTGAAGGTACCTTAGAGGGCTTGCAGGGTGAATATGTTTTACTAAAATGGGAAGGGGAGACCATAGAGATTCCCCTAGAGCTAGTATCCAAGGCCAATTTGGCCATGGAGCTCTAAAACGGGAGGCCAAGACTAATGAATCTGGAATTAATTGGTGCGTTAACAGAGCTAGAAAAGGAGAGGGGTATCTCAAAAGAGCTCCTTCTTGAGGCCATTGAGACTGCGATTATTTCTGCTTATAAGAAAAACTATGGTGCTAATTCTTCTTCAAGCGCCCGCGTGGAGTTGAATGACAAAACAGGGGAGATTCACGTATATTCGCGGCGCATCGTCGTTTCTGAAGTTGAAGATGAAACGACAGAGATATCCCTTGAAGAAGCAATGGCCATCGACGCAAACTACGCTTTGGATGACATTGTCGAACGTGAAGTCACTCCCGCCGATTTTGGTAGGATTGCAGCCCAGACCGCCAAGCAAGTGGTCATTCAGAAAATCCGGGAGGCCGAGCGTTCTATCGTCTACGATGTCTATTCCAATCGTGAGGGAGATGTGGTCCACGGTACGGTACAGCGCGCCGACCATCGCCAGGTTATTGTGGATCTAGGGGATGTAGAGGCTGTTTTGCCAGTGAGCGAACAGATCCCCGGTGAGGAATACCAACACCATATGAAACTTCGCTTCTATATTAATGAGGTGCGCCAAAGCAGTAAAGGGCCCCAGGTCTTCCTGTCGCGGACCCATCCTGGTTTGCTACGGGCTTTGTTCGAGTTTGAGGTACCGGAGATTCAAAGCGGAGAAGTTGAGATCAAATCGGTCGCGAGGGAAGCGGGGAACCGTTCCAAAATCGCTGTATACAGTCGTGACGTCAATATCGACCCTGTAGGCGCCTGTGTTGGAGCCCGTGGTTCGAGAGTACAGGCGGTCGTGGCTGAGCTCGGCAACGAGAGAGTCGATATTGTAGAGTGGCGTAGCGATTTGGAAGAGTATATCAAAAATGCTCTCAGTCCCGCGAAGGTTCTGTACGCAATTATCGATGAGGGTGGAAAAGTGGCCCATACCGTGGTCCCCAATGATCAGCTCTCTCTGGCCATTGGAAAAGAAGGGCAGAATGCTCGTCTCGCAGCCCGCTTGACGGGCTGGCGGATCGACATTAAGAGCGAAGAACAAGCTGCGGAGCTTCCAGATTTTCACCGGGTGGTGGAAGAAAAGCCTGATGAACTTGAATCACAAGCGAATGTGGAAATCGAATTCGAGGAAGAGCTCGAAGCTATAGAAGTAGAGGCAGCTGAGGTAGGAGCGATCGACCCTAAAGGGCATGAGCTCGAACCAGATGTAGAATCCGTTGTCTCCAAGACCAAACCCAAGGCTAAGGTTGAGGTCAAGGAAGAAAAATCGCAACCTGCTGTTCCGGATATTAGTGAAGAAGACTTGGCTAATCTCACCAATGTAATCAAGCGTAAGAGTTGGCAAGAGCGCTTTGGTAGTGTAGAAATTGAGAATGAAGCCAGTACAGGTAAGGAAAAGCAGGAGCCGGAGAAGTCCAAGAAGAAGAAGGATAGGGTTATCACAGATTTATCCCAGTTGGATTCCATTGACTTCAACTTTAATGATAAGAAATAGGTGGTAAGAAATGCGCAAGAAGCATGTCCCCATGCGTACATGCGTGGGATGCCGCTTGACACGTCCCAAACGGGAGCTCGTCCGCGTTGTTCGTGATCCTGAGGGTAAGGTGTCGCTTGATGTAACCGGGAAGCGTTCGGGACGTGGTGTTTATATCTGCCCCACTGAAGAATGTCTAGAGAAGGCCGTTAAGGGTCGGCAATTGGAACGATCCTTAGAGACTAAGATTGGCGAGGATGTCTTCGTTGATCTAAAGAGGGTTTTAGATGAGCAAAGTCTATAGTTACCTTGGCTTAGCTAGACGTGCCGGACAAATCGTTTCGGGAGAGCAGGCCGTGGCGGGGGGAGTTAAGAGGGGCCAAGTATCCTTAGTTCTCATTGCCCGGGATGCATCTTCCAACACCAACCGCAAGTTTAGCGCACTGGCTCAGACCCACAACGTAAGTTGTTTGGTATACGGCGAAAAAGACCTTTACGGTCAAGCCATCGGTCAATCGCCTAGGGCGGTTTTGGGAGTCTTGGATCGCAATTTTGCCAGCGTGATTCGTAACTCTATCAAGGGGTCAGTGTAGGAGAAAATTTAGGAGTGATGCTATGAAAAAAATTAGAATCTATGAGTTGGCGAAAGAGCTCGGGTTAGAGAGTAAGGTAGTGGTAGATTTTCTTCATGATCTAGGAGCAGATGTGTCCAATCATATGAGTACGATAGAACCGGATATTGCCAATATGCTTCGTGAACATTATGCCCCCGAGGATGAGACTCCGCACTTAATTCCTGACAATGACGATGACTCTAGGGTGGTCAAGGTTAAGAAACGATCCCATGAAGAGAAAAAAGAAACGGCACCGATGGGCCGGGGCAAGAAGAAAGGCGGAGAGTCGAGAACTACACAGACTAGACCGTCTTCAAATGAGAAGAAACCCAAAGTGATCACTTTAGGAGAGCAAGCATCGGTAAACGAACTAGCTCAGAAACTCGGCGTGCCGGGCACAGAAGTCATTAAGCAGTTAATGAGGATTGGCATTATGGCGTCCTTAAGTCAGAGCGTTGACTACGATATAGCTGCGATTGTTGCAGCTGAATTTGACGCAACAGCAACCCCAGAACAAGATTTGGCAGAAGAGATCTTTGCAGAGGTCTGCGAAGATCCAAATTTACAGGTAACGCGGCCCCCGGTTGTAACCATTATGGGTCACGTTGACCATGGTAAGACAACGCTCTTAGACTCCATTCGCAAGACCAAGGTTACTGCCACAGAGGCCGGTGGAATCACCCAGCATATTGGCGCTTACCAGGTCGTATACAACGGAAAACCCATCACATTCTTGGATACTCCTGGTCACGAGGCGTTTACTGCGATTCGTGCCCGGGGAGCCAAGGCCACAGATGTGGCAGTGTTGGTTGTGGCGGCTAACGATGGTGTTATGCCCCAAACGGTAGAAGCGTTGAACCATGCAAAAGCAGCTAATGTGCCCATTATTGTGGCGATTAATAAGACGGACCTGCATGCTGCCAATCCTGAACGCGTTAAGCAAGAATTGACAGAACATGGACTTGTAGTTGAGGAGTGGGGTGGCGATACTATAGCTGTCAATGTCTCGGCACTGCACGATGAAGGTATCGATGAGTTACTAGAGATGATTCTTCTCGTGGCTGAGGTCGAGGATCTTAAGGCTAATCCCAGCTGTCCAGCTCGGGGAACAGTCATCGATGCTAAGCTTGATAAGGGCCGCGGTCCCGTGGCCACTGTTTTGATTTCCTCAGGCACCCTACACGTTGGGGACGCTTTTGCCGTTGGCAACGTGTGCGGTAAGGTACGCGCTCTAATTAATGATCAAGGTGAGGCAATTAAAGAGGCCGGCCCATCGACCCCCGTTGAGGTTCTGGGGATTTCTGATGTGCCAGAAGCGGGTGACATTTTTGTTGTAGTGAAAGACGAACAAACCGCAAGGCAAGTTGCATCCATCCAGAAAGAAAAGCAGCGCGATCGAGACTTGAGTCGCTTTACCCGCATTACGTTGGATGATCTGTTCCAGCGCATTCAAGAGGGTGAAGTCAAGGAACTTAATCTAGTGATCAAAGCCGACGTGCAAGGATCAGCAGAAGCGGTTCGGGCTTCACTAGAGAAGCTATCCACGGATGAAGTGCGCGTTAATGTTATCCACCAGGGTGTGGGTGCCATCTCTGAATCCGATGTACTTTTGGCCACTGCCTCCAATGCAGTCATCATTGGTTTTAATGTGCGTCCTGAACCAAATGCCCGAAAAGCCGCCGAGCGCGATGGAGTGGATATCAGGGTATATCGCATCATTTACAATTTGTTGGATGATGTGAAGGCCGCTATGGCTGGCTTGCTCGATCCTGAGTTTAAGGAACAGACTTTGGGTAGAGCCCAGGTACGTCAAACCTTTAAGATTCCAGGTGGGGTCATAGCAGGTAGTTACGTTCTTGAGGGCAAAATCACCCGTTCTTCTGAGGTGCGTGTCCTGCGCGACAATGTCATTATCCATGAAGGAAAAATATCGTCCCTCAAACGTTTCAAGGATGATGTCAGAGAAGTAACCCATGGCTACGAATGTGGAATTGGCGTTGAACGATTTAACGATATTAAAGATGGTGACGTGATTGAAGCCTTCGTCATGGTTAAGGTGGAACGAAGCCTGTAGGAAGGTGATAGAAGATGGCAGATAGACTCGGACGACTAGCCGAAGAGATCAAGCGGGAAATAAGCAGTATCATTGCCAAAGAGGTTAAGGATCCACGCCTAGGTATGATTAGTATTACGGATGTCAACGTTTCACGAGATATGTCCTGGGCTAAGGTCTACTATAGCCAGTTAGGTAGCGAAGAAGAAAGAGAACAAACCCTCGAAGGGCTAAACAGAGCCAAAGGCTTTGTCCGCACTGAATTATCGAAGCGCTTGAGGGTAAGGCACACGCCGGAGATCATTTTTGAATTTGATCCCTCTCTTGAACAGGGTGCCAAAATGGACGCCCTCCTCCGGACACTGCGGTCGTCGAGGGGGGATAAGGGTGATCATGAATAGCCTGCAAGAAGTAGTACAGTATCTAAGAGAGCAAGACGACTTTATTGTAGTAGGGCATGAGAATCCAGATCCTGACTGCCTGGGCTCTATGTTGGGTTTGTATTTTGGCTTGACGGGGCTTGGAAAAACGTGCCGGGTTGTCAGTGCTGACAGGGTTCCCTCTGACCTCAGCTGGCCGGGATTAGATCTTGTGGAACACATTCCCGAAGGCTTCGAACCTGGAGAAAGCTGTGTTATTGTCGTTGATTGTGAACCGGATCGGACAGGGAGCATTAGTGAAGGTGTGAAAAGTGCCAAGCGCCTGGTGAACATTGATCATCACCAGAGGGGCAGAGGGATAGGGGATATTGTATACGTAGAACCTTCTGAAGCAGCTACTTGTATGATTATCTATCGCCTTTTGCTGGACCTTGACGTTGTCTTCGATCAGAGAATTGCCACAGCTCTCTACGGTGGAATTTTGGGTGATACCGGCGGTTTCCGTCATACTAACACAAATAGCGAAGTTCTATACATTGCTGGGAAGCTCCTAGAGTTCGGCTTGAATCCCGCCCTCATTGCCCGGGAGATCTTTTCCAGTCAGCCCCTGGGGTTTTTACGACTTCTTGGTGTTGCACTCTCGAACCTGCAGACATCCCAGGATGGTCAACTAGTATGGATGACAGTGAGTTACGAGCAGTTCTGTGATTTTGGTGTTGATCCAAAAAGTAGTGATCACTTGGTTAGTTTCGCGCGCATGCTAGATACCTCCGAAATTGCCATAGTGTTTAGAGAGACCAGTCCAGGAGAAATAAGGGTTGGTCTGCGGGCAAATCATGCTGACGTGGGAAGTCTCGCACGCCACATCGGCGGTGGAGGTCACAAGCTTGCTTCTGGAGCTACGATTCTAGGGGATTTGCAGGAAGTGTCAACGAAGGTAGTTGAAATCGCAGAGCATTTTTTAACAACGGGTGAAGTGAATGAACGGTGTAGTTAATGTTCTAAAACCTCCGGGTATGAGCTCCCACCAAGTGGTGAGTTTTATGCGTAGACAGCTCCAGCTCAAGAAGATCGGCCATGGGGGCACCCTAGACCCCGGTGCCAGTGGCGTATTACCCATCATGGTGGGCAGTGCGACTCGTCTATCGAGCTACCTGATGAATCACGATAAAACCTATGTGGCCGAGCTGACTTTGGGGATCTCTACCACCAGTCAAGATGCCAGCGGTGCCACATGCGACATTACGACAGATTTCTCCCTGTCACCGAGGGAATTGGCCGATGCCCTCGCCTCGTTGCAGGGGAGCATTATGCAGACTCCCCCCATGGCTTCAGCCGTTCGGGTGGGGGGAAAGAGACTTTATGAACTGGATCGGCAGGGTATTTCCGTTCCGCGGAAAGCACGGCGCGTAGAGATTCATTCAATCAATATTATGGCCATCTGGAGCGAAGAAGAAGACACGATAGGATTTGGGACAAGGGTCTTGTTGCGTATTTCCTGCTCAAAGGGCACATATGTGCGAACTTTGTGCCATGACCTAGGTGAAAAGCTGGGGGTGGGTGCCCATATGTCCTTCCTTACCCGGGTCGCTAGCGGACCTTTTGGGAGTTCTGAGGCTTTTACGCTTGAGGAAATAGCTGACCTTGTGAATCGCGGTGACTATCGCTTTCTCTTACCCATGCAGGTCGCCTTGTCTGACTGGGTTATGGTAAAAGTTCACCCTTTGGTGCATGAGCGAATCCAGCATGGCAACTTCATTTTGCCTGAGCATTTGCTTGATGTTCCCTATACGTTGGCTGTAGGTGATGATGTAGTGCTCTTGAGTATTGAGGGTGATGTTTTGGCTCTGGCCGAGATAAAAATGGCTGACCAATTGATTTGCCAGCCCTTCCGAGTTTTTATGTGAGGTGGGTGGAGTGTGAGTGTAGGAATGAGATTGAACTGGATTAATCGGCAAAACTCCCCCGCTCGCAGTATAGCTCTTGGGACCTTTGATGGTGTGCACCTAGGACACCAGAAGT
>ENA-UOOH01000565-UOOH01000565.1-fermentation-metagenome-genome-assembly--contig:-NODE-565-length-41642-cov-21.912545_pt1 | contig 41642 bp, 33 predicted proteins | sample MGYA00245778_ERZ724025 | MGnify/ENA primary metagenome ERZ724025 (study PRJEB28704, sample SAMN03018313) | fermentation metagenome | biome: anthropogenic terrestrial biome; feature: soil; material...
AGTGGTACAAAAAATATTAGCGTTTTTGGTACACTTTATATTGACATTCACAACAATTCTTTTCCCATTGTTTTGGGGATAAGGATAGACGTAGCTTATAAATGCAATTTTCATTCTTACACCTGCAAATCCTGCTTAATAATCTGCGGCAGTCCCAGTTAAATAGACACATAAACGCAGATAATATAATTAAAAGCATAGCTCATTATTTCATTTTTATTAAGCCGCAATAGCTTCAGCATAGTAGTCTGCAATTTGCAATAATGAGGAGAGACTTGATGGTATATCCGAAGTACTAATTTCTGTAAAGATATACTTATTCTGTCCTGCACTAAAGCCAAAATATAGGAGCAGCAAAATTGCAATTAATAATAGTACAATGGAAGATGTCCATGCTTTGGTATAATCAGATAAAAAACCGATTAGGACAGGACCTGCCGCTGCTAACAGATAACCCACTGATTGAGACATTCCCGATAATTCCGCGGTTTGTTTATTATTACCGCTACGTAATCCGATAAAAGTAAATGCCAGGCTAAAGCATGCGCCTCCAGCAATTCCTATAAAGATTACCGATATAATTAACGCTATCATACTTTCACTCAGCATAAAGCCAAGCATTGCTACAAAATAAATCAAGCACGATGCTGCCGCTATGCCGCGCTGGTCTTTAAGACGGTCGGCAACAATTGGCGCGATGAAAGAAGTAGGAAGTGAAAATATTTGAAAAAGAAACAACAGCCAACCGCCAGTCTCCATACTAAAACCTCGGCTGTGGAGAATCCCGGGAAGCCATGCAATTAAACTATAAAAAAGAAGAGACTGCAGCCCCATAAATAAAGCAATTTTCCAAGCCAACGAAGATCTCCATACGGATTTTGTGTCCGCAACGTCTGAATCCACTTTTATAATGTGGTTAGATTTTTCACCATTTTTTAACTGAGGAATCCAAAAGAGAATTGCTATTACAACAAGCAAGCCCCATACCAGTAACGAATTTCGCCAACCTAAGCCTAATTTGCTGGCAATAGGTACGCTGATTCCAGATGCAATACCTCCTGTAAGCGACATAGCAGTTGAAAAAATGCTGGTTAACAGCCCTATTTTTTGCGGAAATTTATGTTTTATAATGCTTGGCATAAGTACATTACCCGCCACAATTCCTATGCCAATAAGAACTGTACCGGCAAACAAGACTGCACTTCCTCCTAAAGAGCGCAACACTATACCAATAAATAATACAATAGACCCGAAAAAAATCGTGCGCTCCGCCCCTATTTTGTTACCTATTTTTGATGAAACCGGTGAAAGTACTGCAAAAATAAGTAATGGCAGTGTGGTAAGAAACCCGGCTAAACTATTGGAAAACCAAGGTCAGATCGTATGTTGGTAATAAGTGGTCCTACTGAAGTCAAGGGAGTTCTTAAATTGCAGGCAATTAAGACAATACCTAAAATAAGTAATTTATTTTTATGTTTTAGCATATCTGATACCCCTGACTTTAATAATGTTTAGTAAATTAAAACTCGAATTATATTTGATATATAACATTTATCGGAATCTGCCAACTGTTGTATGTTCTCAACCAGAGCTTAATTGTTGCAGCCAGCTAAAACGTCCAAAAGCTGAAGAAACTACCTGACCAAGAATTGCTGGATATAATGACCATATGTTAGGAAAAGGAAAAGACGCCTCTGTTTATGTGCTGATGCGGCAACAAAAGCACAAGAAGCGTCCCCCCAAAGGTATGGTAATTGTAACAAATTATGAGTTAGATTTAAAGCCCGATAGTTGATCTTTATAGCTTTTATATCGTTGATTACGGAATGAGCACCACTATGTTACTGGGTGCTGGAATCTAAAATTATCTACCAATTTATACCACTTATCATTTCAAGCACTTAATTCTGTTTCACTATCCACTCCAGCACCGGATCAGTCCCTTCCCGGTAAGCGGCAAAAGTCTCTTCAATCACCTTATCCGGATCCAGGGTATTAATATCCTGATCCACCCAATGAAAATACTTGGTCGAATAGCGGATGGTTATTTCAGTGTTGGGCAGCTTGAATTGCTTGACCTCCCCGTAATGGTTCGGCTCGCCGCCCGTAGCTTCTCCTACAAAATAGGCTTTGGTTTTTTGCTTTAAACTAATCGCATTAAGGACGGCGGAAGAAAAAGTATCTTTTCCTATGATCACATATAATTTGACTTGCCGGTTGAAGCGGCTGTCTTTCACTTCTTTGATAAAAGGATCCAGGATGGTCGAGATCCCGCCGCGGTTCTCCCTGATATCCAAAACCAGCTGGTCGACCTCATGGTTTTGGACGAAATTCCAGAATTCCTTAGCGAAAATCTCAAAAGGTTTGTCTCTCATCTGTCTGCAGCTGCTGTAATTCAGATAAACGACCTTCTGGTCCTCCAGATATTCGTACCAGTAATTTTCATCCGGGCGGCTCCGGTACAACGGAACAGGTCCCGCTGGCTGCTCGGCCGCCACATAGTCTTTATAGCTCACCGGCTCCATTTTCACCGTCTGTCTCCGGCCGTTTTCCAGTTCCACATCAAGTTCTATCTCATCCGCCTGGCTTAAGCCAAAGTATTTCAGTACTCCGGGGATAGTCAGATAATAGACGACCTGGGTCTTAAACCAGCTGGCATTGGCGCCCGCCAGTATGGGCCTGAGCGCAGCGGCGGCGGCTTCGATTTTTTTGCCGTTCAGGGTGATAATTCTGGCATTCAGCAATTCCTGATATTCTGTGCTGGTACCCATGATATAGATGCCCTCGGCAAACCAATGCAGCTCCAGCGGGTACCGGTATTCCGATCCGATATTCGATCCGGTATGGCTATCGCCGATGCCGGCTAGAATAACGCTTAAGGCGATCTCGATCTGTTCGTCTGAATAATCGGGAACCTTTTGCTTCAGTTCTTCCAGCTGCCGGTGAAACTCTTGCTCGGAGAGATGAAAATACAAATTCTTATGCACTTGCGGCAGTGTTTTTTCCAGATAGCTGATGTCGTTCAGCCAACCCGCCTCCCGGTCTTCAGCCAGGTAACCTTTAGTGGAAGGGACACCGCCGCAGCCGGTCAGTGCAACCATGAGCGTAACTAGCAGCAGAGAGACAATCCCCCGGCGGACCCTTGCTGACCGGCAGCCGGGCCGACGTTCCCTTCTTCCATCAGGCTGTTGCATGATTTTCCCACCCCTTTACTGCCATATCCCGATATTTCTTGCTTATAAAAAGATAGAAACCGGTCATGACCAGGATCAAAACACCAACTCCCGTGAGGATACTGCCGGTGAATTGATAATGAATAAACGACTCCAGGGCTTTAATCGCCATAATTCCATGCAGGATTCCCAATAAGACCGGCAGGATAAAGGAGATGCCTACCTGGGTATAGATGCTTTGGGCAATTTCCGGCTCCGTCATCCCGATTTTCATCAGGGTCTTATACTGTTCCCGGTCCAGGATGGCGTCGCTCAATATTTTAAAATACATGGTGCTGAAGGTGGAGATCATAAAGACAATAGCCATCACCAAACCCATAAAGTAAAAGGCCCCGAGCAGATAGTACTTATATTGATACTGTCCGGCATAACTGTTGAGATTGTCCCCGGGGTTTTTCATCACTGCGGCGATCTTTTCCACCAGGGACAGGCTATCCGCCGGATCGCTAATATTGATCCCGTACAGCGTCATCTCCTGGCCGTTACCTTTTAATTGCTCATATTGTTTATCCGTGACGATATAGGTGTCATATTGGCCGATACCTCCCAGTTCACCGATAAAAGGGATCTTGACCTCTTTTTTTAGGGTGTAGGGCCGGCCCTGGATCATGAAATCCTGTCCGGCATAACTGGTACCGGAAAAAATCAGATTGGAATGCAAGATACTTACCGTTTCACTATCCCGGGGTTCAATGTCCTTTAGGATTTGCTGATAATTATCAGGCCGGGTTAGCCTTAATGATTTTTTAACCTCGGAATAACTGGTGATCAAACAGGTTGCGCCGCGTTTGCCGTAGACGTGGCTATAAGACACATTACCAATCAGTAAATGGGAAGCGTGCTCGGCCAGAATCTGATGCGAAGATGCTTGAATAATCGTTCTGATTTTTTGGCCGGTGGCCTCGTCCTGATTATAATAAGTGATGCTGTAAGGCGCTTCGACCGCCGTATTGGTGTCGGCAAAGTATTTCAGGGCCAGGCTCCCGCTGAAGGCGGCCAGGGTTGCGGCGCACAAGATCGCGGTCATGGCCAGGCTGCGGTAATGGGTGCCCAGCCGGAATAAGGTATTGCTGAAGCTCACCAGCCGGGACCTTTTATAGATAAGTTTTTTCTTTTGAATCAGCGCGTTAAGGACAATCGCCAAAAAGCTGCCGAAGAAAAAATAGGTGCCGATGCAGACCAGGATCAGAATCAAAACCGTGGCCTGCATAAAATTCATATGCCAATCAAACGGCAGGTCAAGTATATTCAAAGCCAGATAATAAGCCGCAGCGATGCAAATCACACCCGCGATGCCGCGAATCCATCGGATCTTCGGCAGCTTCTGCTCTTTCCTGGCCGCGTTCAGGATTTCGATCAGCTTGCTGCTGCGGACCATCCGGTAATTTTTCAGGCCCAGCAAAAGAATAATGAAGGCCAGGATCAGGAGCAGCAGGCCAATCGCCTTGGGGGGAATATAAAACGGGATCTGGGTATCCAGAATCATCGCTTTGCTCAGCAGCATAAAAAACAGTTTGGAAAACAGCAGGCCCAGAGGCAAGCCGGTGACGACGGCCGCTCCCCCCAGCAGGATGCTTTCCAGGGCAAAGACCGTACCGATCTTGCCGCCGGGAATGCCCATCAGCATATAGGTGCCGATTTCTTTGTAGCGCAGCTTGTAAAAGAAGTTATTGGCATGGGACATAAAAGACAGCACGGTCAGAAACAGGATGATGCTGCACAGGGAACTGGCCGCCCGGGCAAAAACGGACTGTTCACCAAGGACCTCCAGGTAAGGGTTAAAGTTGACCGCCAGAAAATTATAATAAATGGCCGTGGTCAGAATGAGGACGGTAAGGTAAAACCGGTAGAGCTTCAGGTTGTTCTTAAAGAGCATCCAGGAGAGCTTAAAGGCGTTCATTCCTCTCACCCCCCAACAAGGCCACCATATTGAGAATCTTTTTGAAGAACTCTTCGGCGTTGCCGTTGGTCTCCAATTTACCGCTGATCATCCCGTCTTTTAAAAACATTACCCGGTCGCAGTAACTGGCGGCGGACGCATCATGGGTTACCATTACCACCGTGGTTCCGTACCGGTTTCTGACATTGCGGAAACAGGCCAAAAGCTCGGACGCCGCTTTGGAATCCAGGGCGCCGGTAGGCTCGTCGGCAAACAGTATTTTGGGCTCGTTGACCAGAGCCCGGCAGACTGCCGCTCTTTGCCTTTGTCCGCCGGAAAGCTGGTAAGGATATTTGTTCAACTGGCTGTCGATGCCGAACAGCACGGTTAGCTCCTGGACCCTGCGCAGGATTGTTTCCGCTTTTATATTATTCAAGGTGAGGGGCAAGGCAATATTATCCCGGATGGTCATATTATCCAGTAAATTGAATTCCTGAAAGACAAAACCGATGACCTCCCGCCGAAACAAGGCCAGTTCCTTTTCCTTAAAAGCTGCGGTCTCTCTGCCGTCAATGACGACCCGGCCTTGAGTGGGCATGTCAATGGTGGAGATAATATTCAGCAAGGTCGTTTTCCCGGAACCGGACGGGCCCATGACCGCCACAAACGCCCCCGCTTCAATTTCAAAACTGACCTCATGCAGGGCCCGGCAGACAACGCCCTGCTCACCGTAAAGCCTGGTCAGATTCTTTACCTCAATGATCGCCGTCATAAAATTTCCTCCTTGTCGTTGCCATGCTTTGCGCTTAACATTTGCTTTTATTGTAGGATTCCTTCTGCTCCGGTTCCATCGCTGGCAATGACATTTCGGAAGTAGAATGTGACTTTTTGGTCACTTTAGCTGCGCTGGCGCTGCATATAATCGGACAGTTTATAAAAGGATAAAACGAATTCGGTATAAACCCCTTGCTCGCTCCGTACTTCCAGACCGATTCCCAGGGTGGCGGCCATTTCTTTGGCGTAGTACAGGCCCATTCCGGTGGACTTAGTGCTGCTTCTGCCGTTGCTGCCGGTGAATCCTTTATCAAAGACCCGGCCGAGTTCCTCCGGGGGAATGCCCATGCCGTTGTCTCGCAGATGCAGATTGTATCCCCATTCGTCTTCCTGCCCGCTGACCGCTAATTCGCCGTTTTCTCCTGTGTACTTGCTGCTGTTGTTGAGGATTTGCGAGACGATGTAATGAATCCATTTTTTATCGCTGATAAAATGATACGGCCTGACCTTGCTCTGAATACTGATACCCTTGGTTATAAAAAATTCGGCGTTATCACTGATCGCCTCTTTAACGACCTGTTCCAGGTCGACATTTTCGGAAATGATATCCTCGCTGTAATGATTGGCTCTGGTGATGGATAAGGCTTGATTAATCCGGAATTTCATCTGTTCAACCTGAAATAGCAATTTGTTGGCGATATCCGTTTCATTTTCCAACCGGTTCACCGCCATCTCACAGACGGAAAGGTTCACTTTCAAGTCATGGACGGTCTGGGTCAGATAATCTTTCAGATCGTTCATTTTCTGTCGATAATCGCTTTCTTTCCGGCTGAAGCCGTTATTCTTATATTCCAGCAGTTCTTTCATCAGACTGATTCCCGGGACACTATTCCCGGCTGAGGCTGAAGGCTCACGGAAGAGCCAGTCGATCTCCCGGCCCTCGGCCATTGTCCGCCTGATTTTCCTATAGGCTGCATTCAGCCGCCGATAGTGAAAATAATACCCCGCAGCAGCTACAAATATTATCAGTAAATCCAGATAAAAAATCTCCCCCAGAGTTTGGTCCAGAGGAGTGCTGGTCAATAAAATCAGATTGATCAGGATAATAATCCCCGCCTGACTGGCGATCCATTCCCATTGCCCCTTGATATAGGCTGTCGTCTTCATAAAACCGCATACCCCATTCCCTTTTTGGTGGTGATAAACGACTGCAGTCCCAGCTCCTCCAGCTTAAGCCTGACCCGATTGACATTAACCGTCAGGGTATTTTCATTGACATAGATTTCATCGTCCCATAGACTCCTCATCAAGGCTTCCCGCGTGACTATTTTCCCCTGATTCTCCATGAGCAGTCTTAAAATCTTCAGTTCGTTTTTGGTCAGCTCGCATTTCTGGTTATCATACTCCGCCGTCGCTTCCTCCAGATGAACGGTAAGTCCCCGGCAGCGAAGAACACGGGACTCCTGAAAACTATATTCATAGGCCCGGCGGACGACCGCCTGAAGCTTGGCTACCAGGACGGCATTGTCAAAGGGCTTGGTCAGGTAGTCGTCACCGCCGTTGTTCATTCCCATTATGACGTCCATACTGCTGTCCCGGGAGGAAATATAAATGATGGGGACCGCGGAAATTTCTCTGATTTTCTTACACCAATGAAAGCCGTCAAAGCGGGGAATATTGACGTCCATCAAAACAACCTGCGGCTCTGCGGCCAGAAACTCATCCAGGATGTCGTCAAACATTTCCGCTCTCCGGACTTCGTACCCCCACTTCACCAGCAGCTTGGAGATTTCTTCAGCCAGCATGGCGTCGTCCTCAACCAGATATATGCGGTATCGTTCTTTGCTTATCATCTTATTGGCCTCACTCATTTCATTTTTAGTTTAGCACAGATTAAAGCTGACCGGATTCGGTACCTTACTCAGTCATATCAGTTCCTTTTAATTAACCTATAAATTTATTCTTGCGGTAAAGAGCAATATCATACAAGAATCTATTGATGCCTGGTCATATCCCTTCCTCGTAAAAATGCTCATATCCACCGTCATTGCCTTTTTGGTAGCACATCTCATAATATCCGCTGTCGGCACATTTTTCGTTCCGTCTCATACAGCAGCCGCATCGTTCAGGATAATTCAGGCATTGGTATTTATCCCAAAAAAGGCTGGGGCTTCGATAGAACCTTCCGCCGGTATCCCGCTGGCCTATATATTTTCCTTTTCTGTAATCCCCGTTTTTAAAAACCATATAAAAAAACAACTCCCTTTTTATATTCAAAGTGTACTTAAGGAGCAGTTTTGCTTGCTCTCGGTTCAACCAACCCGATAAGATAACTGTCATCTGAAAACGGATCATCCACCCGCATTAAATATAGCCTCTGCCGCGCGTCGGCGTAATCCTTCCAATTGTCGGCAAGATAAGGGCTTGTGTACAGTTGGTACAGCATCGTCATACAGACCTTGCTTTGCTGCGTAACCGCCTCCCGGATTGAATTGCCCGGCACAACGAAGGTTTCAAGCACATTGAGGAATTCCTGGTTTACGGCTTTAGCCAGGTCCCTTGTTCTATACGGATGCTCCTCGTCTGGCGGAATCCCCCGGTGCAAAAGCAATGCCCCGTCAAATTCATGATACGGCAGGTTGAGCTCGCGCGGGCGCAATGCGTCCAGCGCTTCAAGCGCCTTTTCCCGGATATCATCATTAACCGATACCGCTTGTTTTAAGTATTCTTCGCTACAAAGCCAATGGTCTGTTTTCGTGCTTATCCGCTTTTCAAAAAAATCATCGTAGGGGTTCAAATCGACTTCAATCCTGCTGTGGGCTGAAAAATCACCTTTCTCCGCGAGCCCCTTTTGGAACAGCAGCAACTCGCGCGTGGCGTAATCCAGGCGTTTGTCGTTGGTATCCATTTTCCTCAGCGTCTCTATATTCTCCGTACGCCTCAGCAAATCCGCCGCTAATTGGGTGTACCTGCGCCATTTTCTACACCAGCAACGTTTTAAATAGCATTGGGTCAGCTCCAGACACTTAATCCGAAGCATTTTCGCGTGAGTATGATCTTCTTCATCGTCACAGGCCCACGCCGCGCAAAGATACGCGCGGATCGCACCGGACGTGTCTTTTGTATGCTCGCAATACAGCGCGCGTTTTTGAAAGATCAGCGCAATTACGGGCAGATCGGCATCTGCCCCGCCATATATCCGCAGCAGCGTTTCTTTTTTCATATGCGGCCTTTTACGTATATCATCCGCGACATATCCGCAATGCGGACATTCCATCAGCCACAGCCCCATCGTTGAACGCAGCATCTCCGATGGCCGGAAATCAAGATCCGGTTCATCAAAAGCACTTACCGACATCATTTTAGCCTGCTCGCTGTTTTTCCCGCAGAAGGCGCATTTTACAGTAACGTTTTCGATTGTGCTCATCCGTACAGCCTCCATTTTTATATCACCGGCTCTTGCCGCACTTGGCACAGACGGTTTCAGTCCAGCTGCTCAGCAGGATTACGCCGCCATCATCCTTCTCATCGTAATGACGCGTTTCAACCCAATCATGCTGTTCAAATCCGCAGCGGCCGCAGATACAACCGACAAAATGATGGCCTGTGCATTGGCACTGTATGGCTGTCAATATATCAGTATCCGACTCAATTGACGCGATCCTGCCGAGCAAACCTTGATTGCTGATTCTTCGAACCGCCGCTATTTTTTTCCATTTTATGGTGCTGCTTTGTGCAAATTCCGCCAGTAAGCGCTGGTCGTTTACTCTATTCAAGGCGGCGTCAACGGTAACAAAGTAATCAAGCTGGTGGGCAATATACAATAGTTTATCGGGATTATTGATTTTTTTGATTGCCCATATTTGTTCCTGTACGCTATTCAGCTTCAACGCCCGGGTAAGCCATAGCTCTTCGCGTTTTTTTTTGATACGATCCCATAGCGCCATTTTCATCACTCCCTGTCGTTGTTTTCATCTATAATCACATATTCGTGGTCAAACACCGCGGTGCCCTCAGTAAAAATATCCTGCGGAAAAAAGGAAGGGATAAAAATTACATTTTTCCTCCTCGTGACCGTCATTTTTTCCCTGAGCCTTTCGAGCTCCGCACTCGATTGAGCCGCAGCCGCAGTCAATACCAAACAGATGAGATACGCGATAATAATAAAAATACAGATCCGCCGCCCAAAGCCGTCTATACGCGGTTTCATGAATGACGGCCTATCTCGCCGTAATATCTTTTCAGCATATATAATGTCGCCTCACCGCCGCGGTTCATATAATTCAGTCCTTCCCAGATATCGTCAAAGAACCCCGAAATACCTTGCAGCAGCACCGGTTGCTGAGAAATAAGACAGGATTCCGTATCGTCCCGTCTTCTTTTGATCAGCACATGACGGTCCTCCTTAATCAGGCAATGAGCATGCCTGAAAGCCAAGGGAAAGGTGTTTGTAACCCGGATTGAGAAATTAGGGAATACGGTTAAATAGTGCATATATCCCTCCAGCATCTCAAGGCATATGCTTGTATTGATCCGCACTTCCCCTGTTTCCAGAAGATCCTCACCGAACATCACGCAGCTTCCCTTCTCCGCTACCGCATCCAGCAGCGGCAGGGGTATCAGCTCGCGTAACGGCATACCGTACTTCAGGTTACCGTCCATTGCCTCTTTGCGTTCACAGAACTCATTTAACCGCCATTCAAACACTTCCCCTTCATACCCCTGGGCTACAAGAAAATGCTCAAATCCACCCGCCGACATATACAGCGGGCTGAACCCGTCCCGTATAATCGACAATCCTCCGCCCTGCTCATAACTTTCTTTCGACATGCTTTGGAACCGCCGGCTCGTGCTTTGGCCCGGCAAATCAAACAGCGGCTGGGAACGGGCGATGGTTTCTATAAAATTCCTCCCAGCGTCATGGACATAGGTCTTTTCCTTTATCAGCAATGCAGCCGGAGGCGCTGAAGAATCCGCAAGTATGGTGATTGTCATTACGCAGCGTCCCGGTATAATCACCATTGTCTCCTCCGCAAAAGGAACCGTATCTTCATATGCCACGGACACCTCAATATCCTGATTGACGATCTGGGTAATATAGGTGATGAGCGTTTTTGACGGCTGTATATTTTTATTTGACAATGACAGCAGTATCCTGAAGCGAATACCAAAGGTATCCATTGAGTTTTTGATAAGATGAACGAAAGAGTCGCAAGTCGCCACGCTTTCACCCGATAGGCGCATATATACGAGCGCGCCTTGCTCCAGCTTGGCCAGGAGCGAGCTTAATCGCAATGTAATGTCTGTTATTCCGGCTATTGCCATATAATCGCCGCTGTAAATCCTGTTTTGATTGGCCCCGGCAAGGGGGGAATTCAGTAAGCCGGAGATATCGTCGTTTGGATCCGTAACCAGCCATATCCTGAGCGCGCGCTTCATCTCCGCAACGGATAAAAAATCTCCCTTAATGCCGTATTCATGAAACCTTTTCTTGAACCACTCCATATCTTCCGCCGTGAGTTTACGGGAGAATATATAATCCGCCAAGGGTTCCAAATACTTTGAATTCACGCCCAGCAGCCTTTCATGGTTCATCCATCGTGTAATCATGGATGGATGAAGATTCAGCGCGGCCGCGACCGTTTTGTTTTTTATTTCAAAACGCTCCAGCACAGTGCGCAGGTTTTCGCTATTTCTTCTCATAAGCATCCCACCCTTAATAGACAGCTTACGCTGTCATATTGCCAAATACGGATATCCCTTGGCGGCAAGATCGGCAATAATGCACATCTTCAGATAGTAGCCGCCGACAGGCCGCGGAACAAAGCAACCGATATCGACGGGCAGGCTCGTGGCGGCCAGCTTATCTCCCACGCGCACATACCCTGCGGCGGTAATTTGTTCTTCTTTATCCGAAAACAACTTGATACCGTCCTCCGCGGATATGCGCAAAATCCCCTGAACCTCGCCGTCCTTGAACCGGATTCGATCCATGCCGTCCGGACAATCGTATAAATACACATGGTTGAATTCATTGTCGGTCAGTACCGCCGTTCTGCCAATGTTGATCCGGATGCCCAGCGGCCGCAGATCCTCAAACGCAACGCCAAGGCCCAGTTCTTCTTGGATTTCCCTTACGCCGTCGCCGGGTTCTTCCTGATAGCTAAGGTGCCCCGCCGCTGTGATATCAAGCAAGTTCGGATAATCCTTTTTAGATGCGCTTCTCTGCTGGAACCAGAGATATGCCGTATCCTTTCCGTCAATACACTCCCGCTGCATAAACCAGCAGTGAAAGGTTTCGTGCCAAAGCCCGTCCCGGTGAACGATGCTGCGCGGCATGATTCCCACCGGCCGGCGAAGCTCGTCATATACGTTCAGATACTCTTCGCTCATCACTTCATCCAATGAAAAAGCAGGTATATTCAGTACCTCGCAAAGCCGCTCGGCACCTTCATTTTGCATATATTCAGTCACACGGTCATACTTCCTTAATGCGTTTAAAAATATGATATCCGTGATCTTTTGCAGAGCAGCCATCCGTACGTAGTGGTTAGGATCTTTGCACACGATTTTTTTCAGTATGCTCTCGTTGGTTAACGCTTCAACCGCACTCTTGCGCACACTGGGAAAGTCCTCATAACGGTCGGAACCATACCAGTATTCATCCACCGCCGGTTCATCGCTTTCGTCATAGGTCCATTTTCGCCACTCATATACACCGATCAACTCAGTATCTTTTATCCCGTTCAGTTTTTGGACAGCGGCTCTTTGAATGCTGTAATCGGTTTCGCCCAGGGCGATATCGTACAGATACTGGATATCGGTAATACCGTTTATTTCTTCCACGCTTCTCGGTTTGTCCGGATTACTTTTCATGGATATCCCTCCCATATGAATACTGTTGTTGTTTATGATCTCTTATATATCCAATATATTTTTTGTCAACTATTATGTCAATCAAACTTGACAATTTGACAAATTGACAAGGTGTCAAGTTGAATGGGTTTGGCAGGATATCTGGTCTGTCCGTATATAATCCATTGCATATAATACGGGATCATTCTTGCTATATGTTTTACTACTATACCTATAGGTTTTTCCCTATTCAAGCCACTATTTTTCATCCCGCTAAAAAGCCGGGGCTTCATCCCCCGGCTGTCAAATCTATTTACGTTAAATCCCTATGCTATGGAACATGCCGCCTCAGCAGCTTCAGCGATAGCGTCGATGGCCTGTCTGACGCTTGCCGCATCACCAATTACGTATATCTCAGGTACTTTGCCTTCTTCTGGTCCGGACATATGTCAGCTAAAATATACGGCCCTGTTCATTTAAGCTGCTGAGCATTCTGGAAGAAATCTTTCCAGGGGTCATTGCCGCTGATCCTCTGGAGCGCCTCCGCCATATTGACGCCGTTGGGAGCCACCGTGTCCAGTTCATTCCACGCGATAGGCATGGACACCCCGGCCCCTTTTCTCGCTCTTATGGAATAGGGGGCAATGCTGGTAGCACCTCTGCCGTTGCGAATCCAGTCTATGAATATCTTGTTGGCGCGCTTGGCCTTTCTCACATTGCTGGTGTAACGATCGGGCCACTTCTGCTCCATCACTTGGGCGACACGCCTGGCAAAATCGTAAAATACCTCCCAGGAAACGGTCGGTTCTAGAGGTACGACCACATGGTACCCTTTGCCGCCGCTGGTTTTGAGATAGGAATTCAGAGAAAGCTCGACAAGAATATTTTTCATATCCCGTACCCCCTGGCGCACCCTGCTCAGATCCATTCCTTCATCCGGGTCCAGATCAAATACCATTATATCAGGCTTTTCCAGCTCGTCGACCCGGCTTCCCCAGGTATGAAATTCCAGCGTTCCCATTTGCGCTTCGTAGATAAGCCCGGATGCGTTCTCAATATAGAAATAGTCTTCCTTTTCTCCGTTGCTGGCGGAAACAGGGATGGTGACGACTCCTTTGCTGCTCGGCCCAGGGTGTTTCTTATAAAAGCAGGTCTGTGATATGCCTTTGGGGCAGCGTACAATGCTGAGAACCCGGTAGCTCACATAGGGCAGCATGCGCTCTGCCACCTGGGCGTAATACCGGCTCACATCACCTTTGGTGATTGCAGTTTCTTCAAAGATCACCTTGTCCGGGTTGCTGATCTTGATTCCTTCAATGATGATACGGTTGTCGTTTGCTTTCATGGGTCTCTCCTCTTCTTTGGGGATAACTGGGACTATATTTCGTCATCCGCTCTTTCCCGTTTTATATCCCGAGGATCCTTATCCGTCCGCAGGCCTTGGAAGCTGGCCTGCCTTAACAGATTCTCCCCGGTCCATCCGGCAAATTTGATTTCCGCCGCCAGTTCAGGTTCAAGCCAGGTGATATTTTCACTCGTCCTGGACTTGGGCGCAAGTTTGAAAGGGCTCTCCCTTCTCTTTATGTTTGCAAATCTTTGCTCCAGCTCGTTCCTGCCTGCTTCGCTCAGGCCGGTGCCGGTACGTCCGGTATAGATCAATTCGCCATCTTCATACACGCCCAGAAGAAGGGAGCTTACTCCGCTCGTTCTTTTATCGGAAAGAGTATAGCCTCCGATGACGAATTCCTGCCTTTTAGCGCATTTAAGTTTGATCCAGTCGCCGTTTCTGGCTGCGCTGTAGACGGAATTGACTTTTTTGCCGATTATCCCCTCCAGGCCTGCCTCACAAGCCGCGCGGAAACTTTCCTTGCCCTTTCCTCTCACATGCCGGCTGTAGTGGAGGTTATTGGGGGCGTCTTTCATCAAAGCTGCAAGGGTCTCCTTCCGGTCAAGCAGGCGATGTCCCCGGAGGTCCGCCCCATCCAGCGCCAGGAGATCAAAGACGATATAGGTCAGGTTTTGGACTTGGGGATTTTTCATATAGTTCTGCAGAGCCTGAAAATCCGTCCTGCCCGCTGCGTCCGTAATGGCCATTTCGCCGTCCAGAACCATCGCCCTGCCGCCAGCCCAATTAATGAGGGAATAGGCGAGATCCTGGAACAGATCGGTATAATCATTGCCGTTCCTGGTGATGAGCCGGACGCTGCTGCCTTCAATATAGGCCAGGATCCTGTAGCCGTCGTATTTCAGCTCATAGAGCCAGTCCTCACCTTGAGGAAGCATATCGACTAATTGAGCCAGCTGCACGCCGGTACTGCTGAAGGGGTTGAGCGTGATCTTTTCGTCCTCCCCGGCTTCAATTTCCGTCATGGTGCGTCCGGTTCTGAGGCTGGTGGTAAACTCAGAAATCCCGTCGCCGGTTTGGGCATACTCATCTTTTTCTTTAAGTAAAAGCCAGTTATCCTTCGTCTCCCCCGCTTTCTTTTTCAAGCGCACCAGAGCCCACTTTCCCTTCAATCTTCTTCCTTTCAGAACAAACTTCAGCATACCATCACGGAGCCCGTCAGCCACATCCCCACAGGGCTCCCAGCAGCCTTCATCCCAGATCATGACGACTCCGCCGCCATATTCTCCTTTAGGAATTGTCCCCTCAAAGTTCCGGTATTCCAAAGGATGCTCCTCCACCTGTATGGCGAGCCTCTTGTCCCGGGTATCATAGGAGGGGCCCTTGGGCACTGCCCAGCTCAATAGGGCCCCGTCCCATTCCAGACGGAAATCATAGTGATCTCTGCGGGCCAGATGGTGCTGGACGACAAACCTCAGATCTGTTTGAGCAATTTCTGTTCTGCCTTCCGGTTCCAGGGTTCTGGCAAAATTCCTTTTCTGGTTGTACGGGTTAAGTTTTTCAGCCATAAATTACGCCGTTCCTTCTCTTTTTGGGCCTTCTCCGCACTGCTTTTGAACTCCATGGGCATATCTGACTTTGCTTCGCAAGCAACTGTGAATAGTATACCCAAATTGCATTATCAGGAAGAACATATAATATTGATTATTGATTCTGCAATATTTTACGGTACGTCGAGTTGGATAGCATAAGACTGACAACATTATTGCCGCTTGCCTTTTAGTTTTCTCTGTTGTGCTGCTCAGTCCATAAAAAGAGGCTATGCTGGGCAAAAAACAATAGCCTCGTATGCTCCTGGTTTTTATATAAAAAAATTAAATTCCAGTTAAAATTTCATGATGATAAATTCCTTCCCGGCGTTCTGAAATAGTGACCATCTATACATTACTGTTGGTATAGGCAGCCCCCCGGTTGTTTCTTATATCAGTTATCAATGCATGCTATTTTGGGGCCGGATCAGGGGTCATTTTGTTTTATAATTTTTTCAGACCAGGTTTTTCAAAATTTCATGATAGCGTATGGTTGCCAATTCACTTGGTTTACCCTGCTGACAGAAGGAGAGTCCGGCAAGTTTCCGATTAACGCGTTGTACCACAATCTGACCATTGACCGTTTTGGATTCCAGCGTTTTTAATGCCTCAAGAAAACGCTCATCATTCTTGGCCCTATTGTAAAAGGACAAAACATAAACATAAACAAAGAGATTATAATTACGAAAAGGATATTCGACCTGCATAAACAGTGTGCCTATGCCATAGTGACATGGGCCAATCGGCTTGCGGATTATCCAATGCTCAAGCAAGAAATCCACCGCTCTGTCAAGTACCGGTTCTTGGTTGAGATAATCGCTGAAACGGAACGCATTCAGGACTATGAGTGTCGGGAAAGGGTTTGAATACTCCGTTTCCGGGCCCCGGCCGAAGCTGAACTTCTTGCAGCGCCAGCCGCCGTCAGTATACTGGATGTCCAAAAGATGCCGGAAGGTTTTTTGCAGCCTTTCATCCGCAGCATACCCCATGTGGCAAAGGGTATTGGCTGCATGGGCGGTTTGACACGGATATATGCCGCCCTGGGGGTACAGTTTGAAACGTCCATCCTGTCGCCAGGTACTGAAAATCAAATCAGCAGCTTGTTTCAGCAGAGGTTCGGCCGGTTCCATCCCTAATTCCAGCAAGAGAAGCACGCTCTCCAGTGTTGAGAAAGGAGATCCTTTTAACAGGCGTTTGTCCGGTGTGGTCCAAAGCTCGCCTCCATTATCGTATCTGTGCGCCAATATTGCTTCAACATCCGCTAAATATTGCTTCTCAACCGCCATTCCCTCACCTCCGCTGGTTTACATCCCTATTTCTATTTATTCTTCTATCACTTATGCCAATATTCCTCTGTCATCAGCCTTATAGCCTCTCAATCCGCACCAGCTTTTCTGTCTACCTGAGGATAAAAAGATGCCAATTGAACCTAGTGGGGCTTTAGAGGAAAGTCAATACCTTACCCATTATAGGATTTCCACATAGCCTTCCGTTCCATTTACCCGGATTCTCTGTCCGTCTCTTATCAACTTGGTGGCATTTTCCACTCCGACAACTGCCGGCAAGCCATATTCACGGGCGATAACTGCTCCATGGGTCATCAGCCCGCCGACTTCGGTGACCAGGCCTTTTATGGATACAAACAATGGTGTCCAGCTGGGGTCGGTAAAGGCGGTGACTAATATATCGCCAGCTTCCAGAGCAGCCTCTTCCATGTTTAAGATAACACGTGCCCGTCCCTCTATAACTCCGGAGGAAACAGGCAGACCTGCAATAGCATCGGATGAGAGATTTTCTCGTTTGTACTCACCGGCGATGATTTCACCGTCAGACGTGATAACACGTGGCGGAGTTAGTTTTTCATATAATTTATACTCGCCTTTTCTTTTGCTTATGATCTGGTAATCCAGTTTATTGGTGCGTACGGCTTCGCCAAGTTCTGCAAAAGTAAGATAGTAGATATCTTCTTTTTCCTGAATAACGCCCGTTTGTATGAGTTGTTCGGCTTCTTGCAGTAAAGCCTGCTTATAAACGAAGTAACGGTTAATCATGCCGTATTTGGGATATTCCCTAAACCCGCTGAAATTCCGGATCAGGTCAATCATGCATTTTGTTTCTTGGGCTTTTGGTTCACCATCCGGTAATTGCTGCAATCGCTTTAGTAACTCTTGTTCCTTTTGCCAAGCAACACGCCGCCCTTGCTCAAATTTCCGCTGTCCGGCATCAGGCGCAAAGTGTTTGATGTTACTGAGAATCATGGGGACAAGGATAATTGGTCTTTCGCTCCAACGGGTTTTCGTAATATCAATTTCTCCGGCACAGCGCATTCCGTATTGGTTGAGATAAGCAGAGACAGCGTCTCGGGTTTCCTGTCCGCCATCAAACTCAACTATTTTCTCTAAAAAGTTATCATCTTTTACCTGCTGTAAATAAGCAATTACTTCCGGATAAGGACGAATCACATCGGCCACATTGAGTAGCGCCAGACCCATTTCCGAAGTAATATTGTTGGGTACGGATTGAGAAAGGGTATCGGCTGCGTTTTTTTCACCCAACCACTCTTCCATTTTTTCATTAATCCAGATGTAAGCATCCATAGCAGCCATATATACAGCCGAACTTTGCGGGTCGAATAAAATCTTCTTTAACTCCTGGATATCTTCCAGGATAAAATCAAATAAGTCTGATCCTGATTTTGTTTGGATGTTTTGTTTTAACTCTTCTATTGATGTTTGACTGCGTTTAATCAAATCAGAAACGAGGGCCGGATCGTTTTCGATTTGAGTACGAAAACCCACAGTCGATATAACTTTATTGCTTTTACCGGGAACTTTTTTCTTATCATCCGGTAACGATTGGATAAAATCTCCTCGCTCTATGAAGGTCATAAGGGCGTCTTTGATGAGCGGATCGCCACCCAGGGTATTTAATAAAATTTCTCTGGTGGCAGGCGAAGCCAGATTCTGGCTTACATCAGCAAACAGCCTTCCGCCGGCCTTACACATGGGGGCAGGAGTCGTTAACAGGAAAAAAGACAATCCTAATGGTTTTATAGGGTCGGTCATCATTTGCTGATGCCCGACCGATACATAAACGTGATTTTCTTGGGTCTTCGCTTCGGGGATGGGGTACAAAGTAGTGATGGGCCGACTCTGGACAATGTAAAAGGTATCGTCAGCCAAACACCATTCGATGTCCTGGGGGCAACCGAAGTGTTCTTCGATTTTTCGGCCCAGGCGGGTGAGGCTCAAAATCTGCTCATCCGTCAGCGCCGGCCTGTTCTGCCGCTCAGGCTCAACCTCCTGTGCTTGCGTCCCCCCATCTTTTAAGGCATAAATAGTCAGCTTCTTGGTGGATATTTTCTTATCAATAACCTTGCCGTTACGCACTTTATAGCTATCAGCATTCACCAGGCCGGAGACCAGGGCCTCGCCAAGACCGAAGCCGGCGTCAATGGATAGAACCTTCCGATTAGAAGTGACGGGATCGGCAGTAAACAGGATTCCTGCCGCCTGCGGAAAGACCATCTTCTGTACAACCACGGACAGATATACATTTCGGTGGTCGAAACCGTTTTGCAGGCGGTAGGTTACTGCCCGCTCGGTAAACAGCGATGCCCAGCACTTGCTGACATGCTTTAAGATCGTCTCTTCACCTATAATGTTTAAATACGTGTCCTGCTGTCCGGCAAAGGAAGCCGTCGGTAAATCCTCGGCTGTGGCGCTGGATCGTACGGCATAGGCATTTTTTTCTCCAAGCTTTAAGAGGTGGCGGATGATCTCTTCACTAATATCTTGCGGGATGGCTATCTCTTCAATGACCCTGCGCATCTCACCGCTAAGTTCACCGATTTTATCCCGATCTTCCATCTTAAGGAGCGATAACTGATCAAGCAATTGTTTAAGCGCCGGCGTTTCCCCCATGACTCTTTTAAAGGCTGCAGTGGAAATACAAAAACCATCCGGTACACGGATGCCTTCAATTCTGGCCAGTTCCCCCAGGTTCGCGCCTTTTCCCCCAACAACCGTGTGTTTTGTTTTATCAATATCATGAAAACCAAGCACATAGGGACTCATAGGTTTACCTTCTTTGGCGATTTCTTCTTTGATAATTTTGATGCCATCCTTTCCATAATAATCCTTTCCAACAAATCGTATTAACATACTATTGGATTATAGCAGCAGCAAATGGGAACAAATAGTCTGCATTTACAATTTTTTGTATGTTATAATAAAGGTGGAAGAGATTTAATCTTCATAAGAAATAAGCCTTAAAGACGCTAACCCGATGCAAAGGTACATCCTTTTATAAGCAAATGAAAACAGTTATTTAACGAGCTGAAATATTTAATATGCAAAGCTCGAGATAGGCAATTTCGTAATTGGTTCCGGCATAATAAACGTCATAATCGTAGATTTCCGCCAAAAAGCCGGGGGGCTTTATCCCCCGGCTGTCTCAAATCTATTCGCGTTAAATCGGCTATGCTATATGGAACATGCCACCTCAGCAGCTTCGGCGATAGCGTCAATGGCCTGTCTGACGCTTGCCGCATCACCAATTACGTACAGTTCAGGTACCTTGCCTTTTATCTTTGCTTCCAGCGGGTTATGAGAAGCAGTACCCATAGCCAGTACTATGCTGTCAAATCCGGTAATTTTCTCTTTCCTGCCATCCTTTTCATATACCACTCCATCGTCTAAAAACTCAACCACCCTGGCGCTGGTTATGCGGTCGACTTCAAATTCCTTTAGCCGCCTGAGCAGATGAATCCGGTGAACATCATGCATGTCCAGGGCAATATCAGGCTGCATTTCTATGATGCTGACTTTGCGGCTGTGCTCCGCCATGAAATCAGCGGTCTCGGCGCCGATGAGACCGCCGCCCGCCACCAGCACTTTATAACCTGGAATGGCCTTCCCTTCCAGCACATCATTGGCTTTGATAAATTTGGGATTGTCTATGCCGGGTATTTCAGGAATAAGCGGAACTCCGCCAGTAGCTAAAATCACTACATCCGGCTTTTCTTGGGCAATGAGTTCCGGAGTAACTTCGGTGTTCAACTTGTATTCCACCCCGAACTTGCGACCCTGGGTAATATAATATTTGATCGGTGTGGTCAATATGGTTTTGGCAGACGGTATAGCCGCTATTCTGAAAGCGCCGCCCAGTATATTTTGTTTTTCATACAGAGTTACCCGGTGGCCCCTCTTGGCCGCAATCCAGGCCGCTTCCAAACCGCCGGGACCGCCTCCTGCGATCATAACCTTTTTAGATTTTTTGGCTGCTGCGATCTTCATGGTCTCTTCTTTCCCGCAGAAAGGATTGACCAGGCAGGAGCATTTCCTGATCTCTTTATTAAAGATATAGGCGGCGCATCCCTGGTGACATGCAATACAGGGAGCAATATCTTCAAGCGCGTCACCAGCCACCTTATTCGGCCATTCCGGCTCAGCCAGCGATTCTCTTCCCAAAGCAACCAAATCGGCCTGGCCGGTGGAAAGAATATCTTCCATTAAATAGGCATTATTAAGCCTGCCTACCACAATGCAGGGAATTTTTACCGATTTTTTGATTTGTTCCGATTGTTGCGCAATATATCCCACCGGTGTGGCTTCCGTCGCCCATAGCCATTCGTAGCTGCCATAAACGCTATTACTGATATCCAGAGCATGGACGCCTGCATCCTCCAATATTCTGGCCACTACCTTGCTTTCCTCAATCGTTCTGCCCCCATATATTCTCTCGTCGGCACTAAACCTGAAGATGAGATTGAATCCGTTGCCGCATGCTTTTTTTATCGCTTTTACGATTTCAGCCGGGAACTTCATCCTACCCTCAAAGTCCCCTCCAAACTCATCGATTCTCTTGTTTGAATAAGCCGACATGAATTCTGCTACCAGATATCCATGGGCGCCGTGAATTTCAACGCCGTCTAATCCGGCTTCCTGCGCTCTTACCGCTGCGTCCCGGAATTGTCCGATAATTTCCCATATCTCTTCGGTCGTTAGTTCCCTGGGCATTTCGCCGATACCGAATCTCTCCAGCAGGGGATCCATAATAGCAATCGGAGCCACCGGAGCCCCTGGTCCGGCGATATCTGTCGTGGTCTGCCTTCCGGCATGGTGAAGCTGGGTTACGATCTTAGCCCCATATTTATGGCAGTTTTCCGCCATTTTTCTCCATCCGTCAATCTGCTCGTCACACCATAGCCCCGGCTCGTTCCAAATGGCTCTGCCAATAGGAGATACAGCGGTTACTTCGCCGATTATCAATCCAAAGCCGCCCTTGGCTCTGGCGGTATAGTAATCTATAAATTGCTGTGTAGGTATACCCTGTTCAGTCGCATAATTGGTGCCCATCGGAGGTACCACAAAGCGGTTTTTTACTTCCATTGATCCGATTCTGATGGGTGACAATAATGTAGGAAATTTCATTTAAAGCCTCCTCTTGTTTCATAATCAGCAGCGAATCGCCACATCCGAAAACAATGTGATTAATTTTCCGGGGGGTTTAAACCAGGTTCCGGTCTGTGCAATTCCTATCGGCTTTTTTATTATGCCCCAAGCAAATATACGGTTATACAGCTAAGGACCAGCAGACCATATAAGTCAATCCTTTAGTTTCGGCAAGCTCAATTAACATTTCTCAGACAGCTTTCATAATAATGCGGTGTGAGGAGAAGGGCGATAGAAAAGGTGAACATCAATGTTTAATAATCCATATCACCTTACAGTATTTCCACATACCCTTCCGCTCCGTTCACCCGGATCCGCTGTCCGTCTTTAATCAACCTGGTAGCGTTTTCCACGCCTACTACCGCAGGCAGGCCGTATTCTCTGGCAATTACGGCACCGTGGGTCATCACCCCGCCTACTTCCGTCACCAAACCTTTGACGGAGACAAACACCGGTGTCCAACTGGGGTCGGTATAAGCGGTGACCAAAATATCCCCTTCTTCTATGTTGGCGTCCTCCATTTTCAAAACGACCCTTGCCCGGCCCTCAATGGTCCCGGATGAAACGGGTATGCCCGCCAAAGCACCTTGCGGGATGTTACCGGTATCGTATGCACCGAATAAAACCTCGCCTTCAGAGGTCATTACACGGGGAGGGGTTAATTTCTCATAGACATCGTATTCCTCTTTTCGCTTCGTGATGATGCTGTAATCCAGCCGGTTGGTACGAACCACCTCCCGGAACTCCTCAAAAGACAGATAGTAGATATCCTCCTTCTCTTGGATAACCCCCTTTTGCACAAGCTTAACGGCTTCCTTTAACAAGGCCTGCTTAATGATCCAGTAACGTTCAATCATCAGGTACTTCGGGTATTCCCGATAACCGACAAAATTGCGCAAACGGCTGATCATCTTCCTTGTCTTTTTGGCCTTTTGGTTGCCGCCGGGCAGCTGTTCCAAACGTTTTAGGAGATCCTGTTCCCTCTGCTTCCCTTCCCGCAGGCCCTGCTCAAATATGGTGTTATGAGCCCCCGGCTCAAAGTTTTTAATGTTGCTGAGAAGCATGGGGACGAGGGCGGTCGGCTGTTCGCTGAAGCGGGGCCTGGTGATATCAATCTCTCCGGGACAGCGCATGCCGTATTTTTCAAGATACGTCCCTATGGACTGACTGACAACAGTGCCGCCTTCCAACTTGGCCAAGTCTTCAAAAAAGGTCTCGTCATGGGCGTGTTGAAAATATTTCATCACCGCCGGATATTGCCGGACCACGTCCGCTACATCCAACAGCGCCAGCCCCATTTCCGAGGTAACGTTGGTGGCTACCGATTTGGAAAGCGAATCTGCCGCGCTCTTTTCGCCCAGCCACTTTTCCATTTTCTTATTAAGCCAACTCACTGCATATACCCCGACATAAATCGCCGCCATACCTTGCGGGTCATACATGGCTTCTTTTAATTGCTTATGAGCTTCCATAATAAAAGCAAACAATTCGTCGCCGGACAGGTTGGCCATCTGCCGCAGATCTTTGATAGACGCCTCATTCCGGGACATCAGAGATTGAACCAGGCTTCCGTCGTTGCTGCGGTATATCTTGATAAACTGAACGGGCAGCGCCCATGAAAAATACCCTGACCCCATACTGAAGGCTCTTTTACCGCGTGATAATGATTTCATAAAGGCTTTTCGCTTCATTAAGCTCTTGATCGCGTTATCCATGAGAGGGTCTATTTTACCCGCAGCCATGAGTACTATCTTTTGTCCCGCGGGAGAGGCCAAATCGTGCGCCAGATCAATGAACAGCCTTCCACCGGCTTGAATCAGGGGAATTTCGTCAGACAATAGCTGGAAAAAAGATAACCCCAATGGTTTCATGGCATCGGTCATCATCTGCTGATGACCAAAAGACATATACACGTGTTTTTTTCCATCCTGCGCTTCCGGTACGGGGTAAAGGGTGGTAATGGGACGGCTCTGGACGATAAAGAATTTGTTTTCATACAGGCACCATTCAATATCCTGCGGGCGGCTGAAATAAGCCTCAATGGTTCTGCCCATACGTGCAAGCCGTAAAATCTGCTCGTCGGTCAGCGTCTGCATATTCTGCCGCGCGGCCTCAATTTTTTTCTCTCCCGTACCACCTTCTTTTAAGGCATAGATTGCCAGCTTCTTGGCGGATATCTTCTTGTCAATGATCCTGCCGTCACGTACCTTATAGATATCTGCGTTTACCAGGCCGGAGACCAGCGCTTCACCGAGGCCGAAGCTTGCATCAATGGAGACCACCTTCCGGTTGGACGTGACCGGATCGGCTGTAAACATAATCCCCGCCGCCTCCGGGAAAACCATCTTCTGGATGACGACGGACAGATGGATCTTGCGATGATCGAATCCATTTTGGATGCGGTAGGTCACGGCACGGTCGGTAAACAGCGAGGCCCAGCATTTGCTGATATTTCTCAGGATAGCTTCCTTTCCGATAATGTTCAGGTACGTATCCTGCTGGCCCGCAAAGGAGGCCGTCGGCAAATCTTCAGCGGTGGCGCTGGAGCGTACGGCATAGCCATCTTTTTCACCAAGTTGTACAAGATGACGAGTGATCTCATTTTCGATCTCTTTCGGAATAGCGATTCCTTCAATGACCTTGCGGATTTCGGCGCTGATTTCACCAATACTTTCCCGGTTGTCCGCTTTTAGAAGGGATAACTGATCCAGCAGTGAATTAAACTCCCCGTTATTTCCGATAATTTCTTTATACGCTTCGGTAGTGACGCAAAAGCCCTCTGGCAATTGTATCCCCTTTAATCCGGATAGTTCCCCCAGGTTGGCGCCTTTGCCCCCGGTCATCGCAAGCTTGGTTTTATCAATTTCCTGAAAGCCGAGTACGTATGAATTCATACATATTCTCCTTTCTACGCATATTTTCTTAATAAAGCGTTTTGAGTAAAATCAAATACGTTATAGGTATTTCTCCTTGTAAAAATTCCTTTTAAATAGATTTATATATTCGTCAAATTCTTCGCATAAAGCGTCAAGATCAAGCCCTGTTTTAGGCATTTTGCATAAATACCCATCGGTAAGCAAGGTTAGTATTTTCATGACCAGCTTTGGGTCAATGTCATCTTTAAATTTTGAAGTGTCAGTACCTTCAAAAGCAATTTTGCTTCTCAAGCTTTCACTTTCACTATTTGCAAGAATTGCTTTTATGTTCGCTTTAACTTCATCATCATTTTCAAAATACACACTGTCTAAAAAGGAAAGGATGGCAGGGTGTTTTTTCATAGCCGAAATTTCAATGTTGGCCGCCAGATTAATTCTGGCAAAAAAATCAGTAACCGTATTATCAAACTTTTCATCAAGTTCATTCATGATAATATGGGTGCATAAATCAACCAGGTATAAATACAAAGCCTTTTTTGTGCCAAAGTAATGGAATACCAATGCTTTTGAAATCCCCGCTGCAGCAGCAATATCGCTAACGGAAGTTTTTTTGTAACCGTTAGTACCGAAGCATAGAAGGGCTGCATCAATAATTGTATTTTGTTTCTCTACAGGTAAACTTAAAAAATTTTCCAAGCGACTCACCTCTAAAATGGTATTAACCGATTCGGTCAAGAATAGAATAACTCTACTAACCGATCCGGTCAATAATATTTTTCTATAATTTTATAGAGATATTGTTGATTCTCCAGTCCGTATTCATCCTCGGGCAGGTAATGATTTTCAACGGGAAAAGATACGTATTGTTTCGTTCCCATTTTGGTTTCCTATTCTTTTTTATTTGAATCTCTAAAAAGGGCATAAAAAAGTGGAGCATCTTCGTCAGAAATATTCCCGCTGATTTTTTGTATTTAGTTTATAACTCGAAATGAATCAACCAACTCCAAACATAACTTTTTCCTCTTTTCAATTTCCTGTTTGTTTGACCCATACCACCAAACTCAACATATCCAGTTTTTCTCCATGGAAAGCACTCTGTTTGTCAGCATACCTGAACTTATTATTTTCCTATGCTGTTGTATACAGCTAATGCATCGGTAATATTATACTGTTCCGAATGGTGATCTCCTTTTGCACCAGCTGAAATAAGAATATATTCTTGTCTGCCAACTTTGGCAAGACTCGCGAGACATAGACCAGCCTCATCGGTATACCCGGTTTTCCCTCCTAAAAATTCCCCACCAATAATGTTTTGATTTTTGAGTTCTTCAAACATGGTATTATAAAAGGTTATCCCGCCAGGGTGCTTATTAGTGGGTGGTGTGGAATGACGGGATGAAGTAAAGATCTCCCGGAAAGTATCATTTTGCAAAGCATAGCTCAAAAGAACAGCCAGGTCTCTGACTGTTGTGTAGTGGTTTTCATTGTGAAGCCCGGTGGCATTTTCAAAATGGGTATTGTCCATACCAAGATCCGCCGCCGTTTGATTCATTATTTTCACAAAATTCTGCTCTGATCCTGCAATCTGATCAGCAAGTCCGATACAGCACTCCGCGCCGCTCGGCAGCATTACTCCGTATAACAGGTCGATTGCCCTGACCTGCTCACCCGGCTGGAATCCGGCCATTGAGGCATCTGCTTCGTACAGCCCCTGAAATGCAGCATTGGTCAGTTTGATTTCTTTCTTCAGACCAGGTAGATTTTCTATCGCGACAATGGCAGTCATCATTTTAGTCAAAGAGGCAGGATATATTTTTTCTTCGCTGTTTTTCTGCATCAGAACCGCATTATCCGTTAAACTGACCAGAATCGCATTAGGACTGTTGAGCTTAGCGGAAGATAGAGAACCGGAGGAATCGGGTGTTATCTTTGACGAGGGAGCCGGCATAGTTCTATTATCAGAGGGATCGGGTGTTATCTTTAAAGAAGAATACGATGAGCTTTTATCATCATATTCTTCTTTAAAGAGAAGTTGGTTTCCTATAGTAACGATGGATTTATATACCCAAACAGCAATGACAACCGTCAACAGAAATGTTACTAATATGTGCATTCCCGAATTTTTCCTTTTTACTTTTCGTACCATAATAAAACAGCTCCTCATTCTGTGCTGATATTACTTAATCACAGAACAAGGAATCATGTTGGAATTCCATCTTATGAACTTCTTAAGATTTTCTTATACTTATAACGGAAGCTTTACTGTAAATGTCGTATTTTCCGGGTTGCTTTCCACAGAGATAGCTTTTTAAAATTCAGCGTATATTCATGGGTATCCATGTCTAATACCAAGCTGGAAAAGGCAATCAAGTGTTCTTCCTGTTTTGGCTCCAGAATCCTACATGTAGTGGTTGACTTACCCTATTGCCATCAGAACCACTATTAGTCATCAGAATTACCGTATCGACAAGGGATTGCGGCGCAGACTGGATACCAAGCTGATTGCCGGAATATTGCCGCTTAACATTTTGGAAGCGTGAACTCCTTTCCACGCTCCCCTATTTCTTGTTTTATGCCTCAGCTTATATATTTCCGTCAAAAGAAATACAATAGAGCTATGGAGGTGTTATGCGTGGATTATATAACGACCAAAGAAGCAGCGAAAAGTTGGGGAATCACAGACAGAATGGTAGTGTACCATTGCTCTGCCGGGCGTATTAATGGAGCTAAAAAAATGGGGAATACCTGGCTGGTTCCGGCTGACGCTGAAAAACCGGCTGATGGACGATATAAGAGCAGTAAAGTAAAGGATGATGAAAATAAATGAAACGGATATTTTTGGTTGAGGACGATAAGGCAATCGCTAAAAATCTTGTACTTTTGCTCCGCTCGGAGGGATTTACAGTCGCCCACGCCTCTACGCGGGGGGAAGCCCTTACCGCGCTTGCCGGAAATAAATTTGACCTGGCGCTGATTGATATTTCCCTGCCGGACGGAAACGGCTTTACGGTTTGCACGGAAATCAAAGAAGCGCAAGATATTCCCGTCATCTTTCTGACGGCTTCCGGCGATGAGGCGAGTGTTGTTACCGGGCTGAACATGGGCGCGGACGACTATATCACCAAGCCTTTTCGCCCGCGGGAATTGATGGCGCGAATCAGAACCGCCCTGCGAAAAAGCGGACGTTCTCCATCGGCTTTTGAAATCTGTGGGCTTTATGTCGATATGGCAAGCGGCATCGTGAAAAAGGACGGCAGCGAGGTTTTCCTTTCAGCCTTAGAATACCGCTTATTGCTGATGTTTATTAGCAGCCCCAAAAGTATTATCACCAGGAGCAGGCTGCTTGACGAATTGTGGGACGCGGCGGGCGAGTTCGTCAATGACAATACATTGACCGTGTACATCAAACGCCTGCGGGAAAAGATAGAGAACGACCCCGCAAGCCCGCAAATCATTCTGACCGTTCGCGGGACGGGATATAGATTGGGGGACGGGTATGCTTCAGAATAGAGAGTTTCGGCAGTTTGCCATTTTGTTCTTCTTAATAGCCGCCGCCGCTGTGACGCTGGGATTTGCAATCAATAGGTTGGCGGGAATCCTTGCCACCATCTCTGCCGCCGCCTTTGGCACAGCGTTTTTCGCGTTTACCAAAGCCCGATATAAAAACATTGCCCAGATTTCAGAGCAAATTGATCTTGTGCTTCATAACGCTGACCATCTGTATATTGGTGAATCGGATGAGGGCGAACTTTCCATTCTGCAAAGCGAGATAACAAAAATGACGCTGCGTATTCGGGAGCAAAACGCTGCGCTGAAAAAAGAAAAAGAACATCTGGCTGATTCGCTGGCCGACATAGCTCACCAACTCCGCACCCCTCTCACATCCGTAAACCTTATTCTATCATTGTTGGAGAATAACCCTGACGAAAATGAACGCAAAGCATTGATACGGGAAACAAAGGAATTGTTTGTACAGATGGATTGGCTGCTTACTTCCCTATTGAAATTATCCCGCCTGGACGCGGGCATTGTGGTGTTCCAAAGCGAGCGGATAGATGTAAACTCTCTTGTATGCGCCGCGCTTCACCCGTTCCTAATCCCAATGGAACTGCACGATATCAATGTGCAAATAGACGTGCCGAAAGGGATAACCATTCAGGGCGATTCTGGTTGGCTTTCGGAAGCGATTCAAAACATCCTTAAAAATTGCATGGAAAGCGCAGGCGATAGCGGGAAGATTGAGATTGTCTGCACGGACAACCCATTGTTTACCGAGATTACCATCCACGACAGCGGCGCGGGCTTTGAAAAAGAAGATTTACCCTGCCTGTTTGACAGGTTCTATCGTGGGAAAAACCCAAACGCTACCGGATACGGGATTGGATTGGATCTCTGCAGGATGATTATAACACGGCAGGGCGGGACGATTACCGCTAAAAATCACCCGCAGGGCGGCGCCATATTTGCCATCCGTTTCCCTAAGTGACGAATCTCTCACCTGAAAGTCACCGAGATGTAAGTTGAAGGTTCTATTATATGGGTAAACCATGAGAAAGGAAACTCACATAATGGAGTTCTTAAAAATTGAAAATTTATGCAAGGTCTACGGCAAGGGCGATAACCAAGTTACTGCACTTGACCATGTTTCGCTTACCATCGAAAAGGGGGAGTTTACCGCAATCATCGGTTCCTCCGGATCGGGCAAATCCACATTGCTTCACATCATCGGCGGCGTGGACGTGCCGACCAGCGGAAAGGTGTATTTGGACGGGCAGGATGTATATGCGGGGAGCAATGAAAAACTCGCCATTTTCCGCAGGCGGCAGGTGGGACTGATTTACCAGTTTCACAACCTCATTCCCACTCTGAATGTGGTGGAAAACATCACCCTGCCTATCCTGATGGACAAGCGCAAGGTCAACCAGGAACGGCTGAATGACCTGCTCCAAATGCTTGGACTGCAAGACCGCAAAACGCATCTGCCCAATCAGCTTTCTGGCGGTCAGCAGCAGCGTGTCGCCATCGGGCGCGCTTTGATGAACGCCCCGGCGGTCATGCTGGCCGACGAACCCACCGGCAGCCTGGACAGCCGTAACGGACAGGAAATCATCAAACTGCTGAAAGAAAGCAATAAAAAATATGGGCAGACCCTGCTTCTCGTTACCCACGATGAAAATATCGCCTTGCAGGCAGACCGCATCATTACCATCGCAGATGGAAAAGTGGTGCGGGAAGAGAGGCAGGTGGCACGATAATGAACATCTTTAATAAAGTCGCCCTGCAAGGACTGAAAAAGAACCGCACCCGAACACTTGTAACCATCGTCGGAGTTGTTCTGTCAGCGGCCTTGATTACGGCAGTCCTTACCTTTGGCCTTTCCCTGATGGACTATGCGGCAGAGGGCGCCGCCCTAAAATACGGTGATTGGCATGTGGCGTTTTTAGACGTTGATTCTTCCTTTGCACAGGAGCGAGCCCTTGATAATGAGGTTACAGACACGGTAACCATTGAAAACATTGGCTATGCAATGCTTGACGGCGGGAAAAATCCTGACAAGCCCTATCTTTATATAACCAGCTTCAATCAGGAAACCTTTGATGCCTTGCCCATAACCCTGCTTTCAGGCAGGATGCCGGAGAACAGCAGCGAGATTCTTGTCCCGACACACGTTGCGTCAAACGGTGGCGTTCAAATCGCGGTTGGTGATACAATTTCTCTTTCTGTTGGAGACCGCACGAGCGGGAATAAAAAACTGGGCCAGCACCACCCTTACATCTCCGGCGAGGCCTTGGAACCCACAGAAGAGAAAGTCTATACCGTTGTCGGCATCTACGGGAGACCTGCGTTTGAGGAATATACCGCCCCCGGTTATACCATGATTACAAAAGCCGATGCGGAAACCAGGGCAAACAGTCTCAGCCTGTTTGTCACGTTAAAAAATCCGCGCCAGGTTCATGCTTATGCTGCTGACACAGCCGGTAGCCACGATTATATCATTAATAATGATGTGCTGCGTTTTATGGGTCTTTCAAACAATTCGGCCGATAATGTGTTCAACGCCCTTCTGTACTCCATTGGCGGCATTGTGATTGCCATTATCATGATAGGCTCAATCTTTCTGATTTATAACTCTTTTAGCATCTCGTTGAATCAGCGTACACAGCAAATCGGGATTCTTGCCTCTGTGGGAGCCACGGCAAAACAGATACGATATTCGGTGCTCTTTGAAGGTCTTTGTATTGGCGCGGTCGGCATCCCAATCGGCGTTTTCGTAGGACTTGGCGGCATCCGGATTGTGATTGACCTTGTCGCTAAGAATTTTAATAACATTATGTACAGCGGCGTTCCCTTAACCTTGCATGTGTCTGTTCTCGCAATTGTCGGGGCGGCGGTAATCAGCTTGGTTACGATTTTAATTTCAGCCTATATCCCGGCAAAAAAGGCTGCCAATACGCCAGTGATGGAATGTATTCGCCAGACCAATGAAGTGAAAGTGGCAGCAGGAGCCGTGAAAACATCAAAATTAGCGCATCGCATTTACGGTTTGGAGGGAACCCTTGCGCTGAAGAATTTCAAAAGGAACAGGAAACGATATCGCAGCATTGTGCTGTCACTTGTTTTAAGTGTCGTGCTGTTTATATCGACCAGCGCTTTTGTAACAGATTTGAAACAGACAATGGCACAGACATTGGCATTTACCACTTATGACATCGGTTTTGGAACCAAGGATATGGACGATGGCGAAATGCTTAGGCTTTATGACCAACTAAAAACCGCCGGGGGTATTACCAAAAGCTCCTATCAGGCTGTTATGGGGTATTTCTGCACTGTCCAGGCCGACGAGCTCTCAGACAATTACTGGAAATATGCAGATGAATCTTCTACGGACAAAACGGTGGAGCTGCCAATGGAAATCCAGTTTATTGATGACACTGCGTATCTGAACATCATTGAACGCGCGGGCCTGTCAGCGGAGGAATATATCGGGGAAAACGCAAAAATGATTGCCGTTGCCAAAGTGCAGACTGGCAGCAATGAGAAGAAGGGGGAAAGAGCGGTTAACGATTTTCGTAACATGTTCAAGAGTTCTTCCGTGGAGGCTGCTATGATTCCCGCAACAAATGGCGAGCCGAAGCGGGAACAGGGGCAAAGCGTAAGCATTACCTGCCTCGAGACCGTGCCGCCGGATATACCCCCGACGAAAGAGAGCTCTGAATACTCCCAGCAGCAGGGCTACTTTTTCCAAGTGACGGCCCCCTGGTCGCTTAAGGAAAACTTTGCTCCCGCCGATATTTCGACAGATCTCAGGGTCAAGGGTATGACTTTTTCATCGGAGAATCCATCACAGTCGGTTGCTGAAATGAGAACGGTGATTCAGGATGCGGGAATTACATCCGCGTATATGCTGCTGAATACTTCTGAGCTGATGGAGGAAAACCGGAACTATATCTTTATTGCCAACGTGTTCGCTTATACGTTTATCATTATGATTTCGCTGATTGCGGTTGCCAATGTGTTCAACACCATTTCCACGAACATTCGGCTGCGCCGTCGGGAGCTTGCCATGCTCCGCTCTGTGGGGATGTCTGACCGCTCTTTCAATAAAATGATGCGTTATGAGTGTGCCTTTTATGGCGTGAGGGCGCTGCTTGTCGGGCTTCCCCTGGCAATCATCTTCTCCTGGCTGATCTACAAAGGAATGTTCATCGGCGGAGCGGACGAGATCATTTTTGAGTTGCCGTGGGCCAGTATCGGGATCAGCGTGTTCAGCGTGCTTCTTGTCATATTTGCCACTATGATGTATGCTGTCAGCCAGATCAGAAAAGAAAATATTATTGACGCGCTGCGGGATGACATGACTTGATTCAAAACCGGCTTATTATAGAACAAGTATAACAAAGCCCCTGCTATTTATTTGGTATTTAGCAGGGGTTCTTTGACACGCTGACGCTTGTTCTAAATCTTCTTCGCTCAACATTGGCGCATTGCTTAAAAAGCTCCACTGGTCATCATATGGCTGAAAATCCTCATCAATAAAAACACTATTTTTATTTTTTCGGGCATTACCCTGTAATGGCAATGCGATAAGATTTCCGAAGCCCCCTTTGGGAAGCGTATCCTGATTGGGAAACAGGCGGTCATACGAACTGAATTTAATTTCATGTCTCTCGCACATTGCGTTGGTCAAAAGCAGTGTGCCGAATTTTCTTGCTTCTATTGCGCTAATCTTGTCTTTAAAAAAGAACCATACATGAGCGCCATTTCCTGATTGGGATCGCTCAACTGCAATAGGTATATTCTTTTCGGCGCATACGTTCCTTAATGTTTTAATATCTCTTTGCCAGCCTTCGTCATCAAAATCAATTGCGAGAAAAAAACAAGTTTCATCCGGCAGCATTGGATAAATACCATATACAGCCTTGCCTCTCAAATGTTTATCAATAGCAGCAGAGTCAAGGATTGCGTAATCCTTATTCGTACAGTCGGAACATTTAATCTTGGGCTTGCTACAGATTCCCTTTGCCCACTCATTCAGGCAAACAGCTGAATACCCGAATTTACCAACTTTGTTCTGCCATCTTTTTGCATAAACATCATCTCTACCTCTGAATAAGGACATAAAAAGATTGATTTTATTCTGCGGTGAACTGCTGTTAGTCACTTTTTCATGCCCTTTAAATTGCTCTGATGAATCTTGCTCTAGTTGCACTTCAGGAGCCTGACTACCTAATACTGGCAAAGCTAATCCAAGCTGGATTTTGAAATTTGTATTTTCATTCTTCAGCTTTTTATTCTCTTCCAGTAGCTTTATGTATTTTTCATAAAGTTCTTCATAGTCCATTCTTTACTGCTCCTTGCAAATAATATCTATATGTAAATTGGCTAATACACAATAAAGGTTAGGGCTTTGATCCTTCTACGGGAGCCCCCGCCCGGCTAGGCAATAACTATGCTTTCTAAAGTTTCCCCTATTTCCTTATTTCACAGAATACAAAAAGTATTCTAGCTGCTTCAAGAAAAGCAACGGCCGCTACATTGCTGTAACGGCTTGTTTTTTAGGCCTATTTATTACTTCATATAACGTTTCAGTTCGTTGTAGAAATTTTCCCGTGTTCCAGCAAGAATGACCACTACGATTCTATCGCCATCTTCATAGATCCTATAGGCAATTTCATAATTGGTCCCGGCATAATAAACGTCATAACCGTAGATTCCTGCTAGATCCCCGGTTTTAAGACCTCCGATATAGGGATCACTGCTGATTGCAGTCAGAGCATTCCGGAATACAGTTTTCAACCCTTTTCCCCTTATCTTTTTGAAATACCTTTCGGCTGCTCTGGTAAAGCGGAGCTCATACATCTACTGCTCCTCCGCCCCAAACATCTCATCCAGTGTTATTTTTCCTTCATCACTTTTAGCTATGGCATCCGCTTGCGCAATGAGTTTTTTTACAGCGGGACGCACTTTTTTGCTCTGCTCCTTAAAGCGCTCCAATAGTTCCTGCCCCGAAAGCCCCTGAGAAATCAAATCTGCCAGTATCTGTTCAGAAAATTCTCCACTATTTATATCCCGAATCGGTCGGATCAGAATACCATCATCCCGCAGAATGCATTCGGCCTCGTTATGAAAGCCAAGGGCTTCAAAATACTTCTGCGGAATCGTCACCTGCCGTTTAATTGAGACACTGATAATCTTTCTTTCCATATATGCTTCACTCCTGATGGTCGCCTTTTTCATAGAGCTTCCCTCCTTGCATTATATGCGTTTACGCGCAATATATACCTTTTTCTTTATTTCCTTGTTTTCATTATAAAAGGCTCGTACATATTGTCAACCGGCAGGATAAATATACTGTTTCAGGGAGTGAGACACGAGGTATCCTTTATTGGTTTCCCAAATAAATCAAGTAATTTTTTATAGCTGTATGTATATGAGGTGGATTATTTGCAGATGGAGTTATAGAAAACTCAGCTATTATTTTGCTTCTATATGACTTTTTAATGACTGCCTTTATGTGAACCTTCCCTTCGATGAGCGTATCAAGATGCTTGTGGACTATGTTTTCCAAGAAAAATATAACGGGAAAGTGAAGCGCCTTTTAAAACAGGCACGATTCCGTATCCCGAATGCTGAGATTCTTGATATATATTATCCGGATCGTGGACTGAATCGTGACCTCCTGTTGGAGTTGTCCACCTGCCAGTTTGTACATAATTATTCCAACATCATCTTGCAGGGATTTACCGGTTCCGGGAAAAGTTATCTGGCTTGTTCCATTGGACGTCAGGCCTGTAAGCAGAGCATCCGGACCAGATACATTAGAATTCCCGATCTGTTGATGGAAAGGGATGAAACTGCCGCAGAGAAAAGGGGCATAGGAAAATTACTGACCAAGTACAGTAACTACAAGCTGCTCCTGCTGGATGAATGGCTCTTGAATGACTATTCCGACGAGAAACTTCATTTTTTGTTTGAATTGATTGAGCGACGCTATGATGCTGCCTCCACAATCTTTTGCACCCAGTACAAGCTTGAAGATTGGCATGGCAGACTGGGCGGCGGGGTCCTGGCTGATTCTATCATGGATCGAATCATTCACAAATCTTTTCAACTTTATTCTGGAGACATAAATATGCGTGAGTTCCTCTCAAAGCGATCATGATACTTAAGCGGATACCGCCTCGCTACCGAAGCGGTATCCGCTTAGAAACTGCCGGTATCATTGGCGTGAACTAATGGTACAGTTCCCATAAATCGCTGGTACGAAAACCATGAAATAATCAACCAGTATCGGGATCAGCGTGTTCAGCGTGCTTCTTGTCATATTTGCCACTATGATGTATGCTGTCAGCCAGATCAGAAAAGAAAATATTATTGACGCGCTGCGGGATGACATGACTTGATTCAAAACCGATATTGACTTGGGTTCAAATGATTCACAATCGTCCCGAAAGGCGCTTTAGACCTTGAAAATACAGAATCTATCCTACACAAGTAGTGTAAATTACAAAGAAATGTACCCTGCGGTAATAAAAAACCGCAGTTGTGGCAGATAATCTTTTGCGGCCAAAATATGGCCATGCGGCGGTTCATTTAACAGTCAGAACCTTTCCCCTCCTGAACACCCAACGTTCACGTCTCCCGGAACTCATTAAGTACCCTAATTCTATAAAGATTGGCAGACTTTAGTCGCCTCAAGATAGACAAGCGGAAATGCGGCTCTCAATACTTTCCGCCGGCCAACAGAAAAACCGTTCTTCTCAATAAACCCGACATATTCCTCCGGCGTCCACTCCGAGTAAGTTTCAAACCCGATGAGTTTCAGGATTTTGGCGTTCAGATTCCAGGTAGCGTTTTTCAAGTGCCCATGCGCAAAGGTCGGTGCGATCAGTAATCCGTCAGGTTTCAGTACCCTGCGGATACTCACAAGTGCTGCTTTGGGGTCTGGCATAATATGCAAAGCATTGGAAATGATGACCGCATCAAACGAGTCATTCGCAAAGGTTAATGCCGTAGCGTCTTCAATGGAAAATTTAACATTTGACGGAGCAATTTTCTTGTTTGCGGTTTCAATCATCTTGGGGGAGAAGTCCGTCGCTTCAATCTGCCGGACAAATTTGGCTATGCCAAGCGCGATTAAACCGGTTCCAGTGGCGACTTCCAAAACCCGCATATCGGCTTTCAGCACTTCCGACATCAAATTGTACATTTCTTCGTATGCCGCTTTGTTAAACCGATTAATCTCGAAATCATACAGCGCGGAATACCGGTTCCAAATTTTTTTGTTGTCCCCCATAGTCAGTTACTCCTTAACCGGAAATTTAATCGCCAATGTATGATTTATATATACCCGTTTACCCCAGAGACTTTTTCAGCGGTCTCGGACGTTTCTACGGTAACTCATTATAAACCTGGATATTTGATAGGCTCGGCATCAAACTTATCAACCAGGGTAAGTGTTCTAAAACCTATTTTATCAGATTCAGAATAACCCAAACCGCTTCCGCCCGGGTGGCATTGCCCTGGGGGCGGAAGGTATTGTCCGGGTAGCCTGTCATGATACCGGCGTCTACTGCCGCCAGCACATTGTTTTTTGCCCAGGATGAAATTTGATCATTATCCGCGAAGGCAGTCTCACCGAGACCGGCCGTGACTCCGGCGGCCTTGACCGCCATCACCGCAATCTGCTCCCGGGTGATGAGGGCGTCGGGTTTAAAGCTGCCGTCCGTATAACCGTCGGCAATGCTTAAGGAGACGGCGGCAGCAATATTTTTCTGGGCCCAGTGATCGGCAGTGTCACTGAAGTTTTGGACTGTCGCGGCAGCTTGCAAATCCAGGGCTTTTACCAGGATCGTGATAAATTCGGCCCGGGTGATGGGGGCATCCGGCCTGAAGCTCCCGTCTTTATAACCGCTGACGGCTCCTTTTTGGTACAGTTGGGTTATGGACGCATAGGCCCAGTGAGTGTCCGGCACATCGGAAAACATCTGCTTTTCTTCCGGCTCCGGCTCCGGCTTTGGCTCCGGTTGAACGGCCTTTTCCGTGGTGAAGTTCAAGACGCCGCCATATAATATAGCGTCATCTGTGCGGGCATAGGCTTTGTAATAGTAGGTGGCGCCCGCTTCCAGGCCGCTCAGTCCGCAAGTGAAAATTCCCCGGTGGTTGCCGGTTCCCACCTTTTCTTTGTTGGTCAGGCTGCTCTTATCTATACCGTACATAAAACCATATTCAGTAATGTCGGCGTTTCCGTCAGATTCGATCTTCCCCTGTAAAGTGGCCGTGGTTTCAGTTACAGAGGTTGCTTGGCTGGTTTCAACGGTTGGGTTGCTGCCGCCGTCATCATCTCCGGAACTGCTGCTATGCAGATACGGGGTGGCGCTTACTTCGTTGGAGTCTGCCGTGTTTCCATAAGAATCCAGGGCGCTTACCATGAAATAGTAGGTGGTATTATTGGTCAGCCCCGTAACATCATAGCTGTAGACCGACGACGTTACGCTGTCCAAAGCGCTGCCATAGGTTCCCGAAGTCGTACTTTGATAGACCGAGTATGATACCGAGCCAGCAACCGGAGTCCAGTTCAGGTTAACCCTGGCGGAGCCGGCGGTGGCGGTCAGGTTCGGGATTCCTGCCATCAGGGCGGGGATGGTCATGCTTAAAGCGCCGCTGACGTTCCCGGAATCATCCTTGACTTTTATGTAGATATCCCGGTCCCCGGCGCTCAGGCTGGTCAGGGGGATGGTCTTTTCACCGGCGCCGCAGGCCGTTCCCGCGCCGCTGGTGTCAATAGCCGGCGCCGCCGCGCCCTCCGCCACCACCTCATAATAGTATTGGCCCTCTTCATCAGAGATAAAGCTAACTGTCGCCGCGCTGTCCGAACTGCGGCTTACGCCGCCTGCAGTCAGGACCGGCGCAATGGTGTCCGGTATGTACCGCATCACCGTGGCTTTTTGGCTATAGACCATATCTTGATAAGCGACATAAAGAGTCCCGTCGCTGCCAATGGCCAGGGAGGTATAAGTCGCAGCACCGGCGGAAAATCCCAAGCTGCCCACCGCCTCCCAACCGCTGTCGGTGTATTTCATCACCATGGCTTTATCGTCGTAATAATTATCCGTATATGCGACGTAGAGCGTCCCGCTGCTGTCTATGGCCAGGGAGGTATAAGTCGCAGCACCGGCGGAAAATCCCGGGCTGCCCACCGCCTCCCAGCCGCTGTCGGTGTATTTCATTACTGTAGCTTTATCGTGGTAATACTGATCCTTATATGCAACGTAGAGAGTCCCGCTGCTGTCTATAGCCAGGGAGGTATACTCCGCGACACCGGCGGAAAATCCCGCACTGCCCACCGCCACCCAACCGGTATCGGTGTATTTCATCACCGTGGCTTCCCTGCTATAGTCACTATCGCGATAGGCAACGTAGGGCGTCCCGTTGCTGTCTATGTCCAGGGATATGCGTTTAGCCTCACCGTAGGAAAATCTAGGGCTACCCACCGCTACCCAACCGGTGACGTCACTATATTTCATTACTGTGGCTTTAAATCCGGGGCTGCCGTCGCCATAAGCGACGTAAGGATTTCCGTCGCTGTCAATGGCCAGAGATACATCATTCGCCTTACCGGTGGAAAACCCAGGAGTATATACCGCCTCCCAGACGGATCCGTTGTATTTCATCACTGTGGCTTTATCGTCGTTGGCGTTATCTTGATAGGCGACGTAGGGCGTTCCGCCGGCCAAAGCCAGGGATATATAGTCAGTCGTACCAGCAGAAAATCCCGCGCTTCCCACCAGTTCCCAACCGGCGTCGGTGTATTTCATCACCGCGGCTTTATTGCCTTTATAGGCGACATAGAGGGTTCCATCGTCGGCAATGGCCATGGAGGTACAGAAGGCCAGACCGGCGGAAAATCCCGGGCCGCCCACCGCAGTCCACTGCGGCACGGCGGCCAAGGTGGTTGGAGCCGCAGCCGGCAGCAGGGTCAGTATCATGGTGAGACAGAGGATCATGGCCAAGGTTTTTTTGGTAGTGTTTCTCATTTATAAGTCCCATCCCTTCCCGGTTTTTGGCCGGCCAAATTTTCACATCGGGTTTCTTGCGCTGAGAACCCAGTTTTGTTTTCTGCCGTCATTCCGGCCGAACATCCTCCCGAATCTTTCTTCATAACGGTATAAAATGGCACGAAGAACTATTTTACAACAATTATAGAATAATTTTCTCATTTTCGCATCGTCCAAATGGCTGGTTTTATATCAATACCACCGTCTCAATGTGGCTCGAGAGGACAGAATGAATGTCATTTTTGAACCTACCCGTTCTCGGAAACATATCTACTGCGTTTTTGGGACTATCGGCAGACGGAAACATATCCACCCTCGCTCATATTGTTTACGAAAAGGGCACTCTAACTAGGAGCGCCCTCAATCATAAACATTGATGTAATTAATAGTCTTTTTTATTTACTGGAATCCAGATTTCGCTTCGATACTTTGGATTTCCAGTGTCTGGACTCTCGTTCCACAAAATTTCAGGACCTTCAACCGCCTCATATCCTGAAGATGGAAACCACTCTGAGTATATCCTTCCCCATACATTTTGAAGTGTTTCCGGGAATGGTCCAATGGATTCGAAAACTGCCCAGGTACTGGTTTCTATATTCAATACATTAAATTGTGCTGTTTCAATTGAAGTTGCTACTCCGATGTAATGATCTAATTCTCCTTTCCCTTCCATCCTACCTTCTGAAAAATTAGTGGAAGCACTAATGATACCTCTTGGTTCTACATCTGAAATTGCTTTTAATTGTTTAATAACTTCCGGTGTTAAAAGTTCGGTCATTTTTGCAATCTCTGGATTGACACCTTCAAAAATAACTGGAACTCTCTTCTTAAATCCTACTATCTTAAATGACTCTTTTTCAACAATACGATAGTTCATTTCGCATCCTCCTTTAATTGATAATTGAAAGGTCATTCGAGGATAAGCTTTTAATTGCATATTCTCACTCCTTGCTTCAGAAGGGAGAATGCCATGTATAGAATGAAAAGCACGGGAGAATGAATCAGCTGAACTATAACCGTACTTGACAGCTACATCAATTATTCTCAAATTTGTATCTTTCAAATCAAGGGCAGCCAGCGTTAGTCTTCTTCTCCGAATATATTCAGACAAGCTTATACCTGATAAAAAAGAAAATATTCGCTTAAAATGATACTCTGAACAACAAGCAATTTTAGAAATTTTACTATAATCAATATCTTCAGTTAAGTGCCCTTCAATATAAGCCAATGCATTATTCATACTACTTAAAGAATCCATCAAACAGCCTCCTTTCATCATCAATATTATCAGAGGATGCATTTATCCATCCGACAATCTGTGCACAGTATAGTCGACTCATATTATTAAGGTTGACCATAATATGATCTGACGCTAAATATTAGCATTCGCTCGTTCCATGATTTCCTGAACTATCGACGTTTTGGCATCCGCGCAGTGCTGAATATGTCGCCACTTATTCTTTGCCAAGCTTCGCTTGACTTGCGCATATTTCTTCCGGTCGGTTTTATTGGACCGTAACCAATCTCGAAAGCGTAACATTCTATCAATATCAGATGTGCCTGAACTGAACACATGTAGATTGATATCAGTATCAGGTCCTTTAAACAGACGATGCTAGAACCAGTCAGACTCCCGTATCAGCATCATGTATAATTAATTCTAATAAATCCATTTTTATTTTCCTCTCGTTCCATTAATCCAATCCCCCATACTCCAGGAGGTACAACAAGGTTGCTTCTATTCTCACATCCAACTCTGTAGTAAGTTCGAAGTGGAATTGAATTGTAAAGTCAAAGAAAACGATATGTAATTGAGTTCGGAGTAGAGATAAACAGGAATTGGCTGTTGCGATCCATAGTCTTTTAATGTAAAATAAATGCATAATGTTATATATCATCGGATGAGCACCTGCCGTATGCGAGGCTAGCCTGCATACGGCTTTTTATCTTCTTCGGGAGGTCTTATGTTATGTGGAATATGCTATGGCCAATTCTGATTGTTGTTGCCGCAAATACAATTTACTGTTACAGCTAGCTCATAATGTCCAGCGATAGACGGTGTATAATGACCGGAAATT
>ENA-UOOH01000567-UOOH01000567.1-fermentation-metagenome-genome-assembly--contig:-NODE-567-length-41517-cov-10.419806_pt1 | contig 41517 bp, 31 predicted proteins | sample MGYA00245778_ERZ724025 | MGnify/ENA primary metagenome ERZ724025 (study PRJEB28704, sample SAMN03018313) | fermentation metagenome | biome: anthropogenic terrestrial biome; feature: soil; material...
ATTCGTTTATCGTGGTGCGGGCAACGCGTTATAATTCTGAGCGATAGCGAAGAATTCCGTTAGCTAAAGGCCCAATATTACGGACTTTCAAAAGAGATCCTTCGTCGCCTGCAGCTCCTCAGGATGACATTTTGGATACTTTTTCAGCAGTCTCGTAGGGTCCCAACCACCGCTGCGAATCTTTCCCTGAAGCAGGAGATGCGCACCAAAAGAGCGCCGATGCACACCCCGTCGCCGGTTGCGAATCTGTCGCAAAAGTAGGGTGAATGCAGTGGTTGGGCTAGTAAGAGAATATGGATGTCATGGGGCGCAAGGATACCGCCTATGATTAGAGGATATCTGCTTGTTGGACGCTCGAATGTTTGGGCGCAGATTAAAGATAACCGCCTGTCGGATCAGAGGCGATTTGCTTGCCGGCCATGAAAAGCGGAGGATAAATATGACTTACCGAACCAATCGCAAGTACATATTTCTGGCCCTGGGGGTAATATTACTTTATCTGTCGCCGCTTTACATATGGGGGCAGAATGCTCATGTCTTGATTCTCGACAACGTGGATGGAGCGGTCGCGGCTGTGAAAGTCCTGGCGGAAAGCGGACAGATATTCGGCGGCATGGATGCCACCATAGACCAGGTAATGAATGGCCTGCCCCGTAATACCTTTGGTACCGAATTCAACCTGCAGGTTTTATTGTATTGGGCCCTGCCGCCTTTTATGGCCTATGTTGCTAATCTGACTCTGATACACTTGATTGCTTTTGCTGGTATGCTATTGCTTTTGAGGAGGCATATCCTGCCGGAAAAGAAGCATGAGTTTATAGCGGTGGGGGTGGCCTTGGCTTTTGCCTTACTGCCGTTCTGGCCCTTTGGAGGCTTGAGTGTGGCCGGACAGCCACTGGTTTTGTATGCTTTGCTGAACATCAGGGCAAAAAATAACCGCCGGCTGGATTGGATTATCCTGGCCCTGGTGCCCTTCTATTCCAGCCTGGTTTTCAGCTTCGCTTTTTTCCTTTTCTTGATGGGGCTATGGTGGCTGTATGATGTAATCGTGGGGAGGAAGATTAATACTCGTTGGCTGAGTGCGCTGATTTTCATGGGACTGGTGTACATGCTGGTCGAGTACCGCCTGATTTATAATACCTTTTTTGATCCCGGATTTGTGTCGATCCGCAGCGAGTTCCCCTTAAGCCGCATCCAAAGTTTGAGGACCGCCCTCAAGACCTGCATCATAAATTTCTTCTATGGTCAGTTTCATGCCGCCAGCTTACAGCAGTTGGTCATCATCCCCTCGGTGGCTCTAGCTCTATTAGTGGCCGGGTTTAAAAGGAAAATCCCTGCTCTTTTGGTGGGGTTGCTGTTCCTAACCGGAATTATCTCTCTGTGGTATGGTTTCTGGTTCTATGATGGCTGGATTCCCGTCAAACAACAAGTTGGTTTTCTGCGCGAGTTTAATTTCAGCCGCTTTCACTGGCTGCACCCTCTGCTGTGGTATCTTATCTTTGCTCTGGCTCTGAAGATTATCGTCGGTAAAAGTCGAGCGGGGAAAGTCTTGGTATCGCTGCTGCTGGTGGTGCAAATAGGTTTTGTGTTTTACCATAACGATGGGATTGCGGAAAGAAAGGCAGACAACCCTACCTACCGGGAGTTTTATGCTGAGGAGCAATTCCGGGACATTAAGGCTTATATAGGTCGGGATGAACAGGATTATCGGGTGGTAAGCATTGGGATTCACCCCAGCATCAGTCAGTATAACGGCTTCTATACTCTGGACGGCTATGCCAGCAACTACCCTCTGGCTTATAAGCACGAGTTTCGTAAGATAATAGCCCCGGAATTGGACAAGAGTCCTTTTTACAGAGATTATTTCGATGCCCTGGGAGGTTCTCGCTGCTATATTTTTGTAGATAAGTTAATGTATAACAGCATGATGAAGAAGGATGCTGGGATCAAGATCGAGAAATTAGATATAGACACGGTACAATTAGAAAAGATGGGAGGAGAGTACGTATTTTCTGCTTTGGAAATTATCAATGCGCCCGATATCGGCCTGAAGTTGCAGAAGGTCTTTGATGATGACCATTCGGCCTGGAGGATATATTTGTATAAGGTTTTATAGGGAGGGAATCAAATTGAGAAAATATTTGCTGCCGCTGTTGTTGGGGTTATTGCTGCTTACATCGGCCTCGATGGCCCTGGGTGCAGAAGATGCAGAGCTCGGCCAGAACGGGCTGGATGGTTACCCGATAGAAACGGCGCAGGGCGCAGTTAAGGAGCAGCCCTATCAGAACGGAATGGATGGTTACCGGATAGTGGTGCCGGGAGATTGGATTATCGATGACAGTCACAAAGGGACTATGACCAGGCTGACCGCGCCGGATGAGAAGGCGGTAATCAAGATATTTGCTCAGCCCCTGCATGGCATATCGGCAGCTGATTATATAGAGTACGGCAATCGCAACATTATTCAGCAGAAGGACGGGGTCAAGCTGCTGGCCCAAAATCGCCGCCCTGTAAACGGTATTCAAGCCTACCGATTGATGTGGGAACGGCCTCGGCTTAGCAATATTGAGAACGATTTAAATATTTATCGGGAAATTGATCTGATATTCTCTGGTCAGGTATATACGCTGGTACTCAAAACCAATTATGAAAATTATGAACGCTATAATCCGGTATTTGACAGTATCCTGGGCAGCTTCCAGCGGGTGCCGATCGTACCCGAGTACCCGGTAGTCGAGTACCAGGCTATAAATGACATACAGTTAAAGGGTAAGACGATGCAGATAGATATTCCCAAAGACAAAATGATGTGGGGTATTTTCCACCCCCTCTTCCATCCCTATGTGTTTTACCCCCAGGCTATCAAGGATTACAAGGATTATGAGGATTCGCTGGGACAAAAGTTCGAGTTTATTATGACCTATACCGAGTTTTATAAAGCGTTCCCCGCCCAACTGGTTGCTGACACCTATGCGGATGGGAGAATAATGATGATGACCTGGGCCCCCTTCAAGGAGCAGGGGCAGAACGATGTTCTTATTCCGAGCATTGCGAATGGAGATTGGGATCCATATATAAGCAAATGGGCACTACAGGTTAAGAATGTGGGCGAACCCGTGTTTGTCCGGTTTGGCAACGAGATGAATGGGGACTGGATTCCCTGGTGCGATTGGTTTTTTAGCAAGGATGCGGACCTGTATGTGCAAGCCTGGCAGCGGATCCATAAGATTTTTAAAGAGCAGGGCGTTGATAACGCCATATTTGTATGGAATCCCCATGATCGCTCTTTCCCTGATTTTAAGTGGAATAGCGCCGAGCTCTATTATCCGGGCGAGGAGTACGTTGACTGGGTGGGTCTGACCGGGTACAACAACGGCACCGGCTATTATGGTGAAACCTGGCGTAATTTTAATGATATATACCAGCCTATCTATAATGAATACTTACTAAAATATCCGGGCAAGCCTTTTATGATTACCGAATTTTCCAGCAGTGAACTGGGCGGTGATAAGGCAGACTGGATTAACCAGACTATGACTACTCTGCGCTGGTATCCCAATATCAGGATGGCGGTCTGGTATGATCAGACCGATGGGAAAAGATTGTACCGCATTGACTCCACCCCGGCATCTAAAGAGGCTTTTCGGCAGGGGCTGACTAATCCCTATTATCTGAAAGATGGTATCAAAATTCAACCGCAGACGGAGTTAAAAAATAAAGATTAACTTATAATATCGGGCAGGATTTTAATAATTAAAAGTAGAAATAATAGGCGATTAACTATAATATGGTAATGAAGGGGAACTCAAGTATTAAAAGGGGGCAGAGGAATGAAAAAATGGGTGGCAATTCTATTGATGGTGGGTTTGATGGCGGTGGGCCTGATCGGGTGTGGCAGCAAAGACCAGCCCGCTAACGCTCCGGCCCCAGCAGACAAGCAGACGGAAACCCAATCCCAGAGTGGCAATGATCTGAGCAGTATTATGAAAAAGGCTAGTCAGGCCAAACAGATGTCCTTTGATATGGTTATGACAATGAGCGGTTCGGATAAAAATTCGGTTACCAGCAAAGGGAAGATGTACGTGAGCGACAAGAAACTGCGCATGGAGCTGGAGACCATGGGTATGAAAATGATAACCATCAGCAATGATCAGAAGGAATTCTATCTATACAATCCAGATGAGAAGACCGCTTTGAAGATGACGGCTCCGCCGGAGTCAGCTGATGTTCCCAACGAATGGGCTCGGGAGGATGGAGATGTATCTGGGTTTACAGTTGTTGGGGAGGAAAAGAAGGATGGCTATGACTGCGTGGTGGTAACTTTTACTGAAGATGGTGCTGAATCTAAGATGTGGATCCGCAAGGATATTGGTATGCCGGTTCGGTCCGAAGTAACCTCGGCAGAGGGAACTATGGTGGTAGAATACAAAAACTATAATATGGGCGCCCAACCAGGCAACCTATTTGAGATTCCAGCCGGCACCGAGATTACAACGATGCCCAGTATGCCGGACATGTCCCAAATTCCTAAATAAGCACTGAACCGGGCCCCATACGGGGTTCCGCCAGAAGCAGGGGGATTTTCCCCCTGCTTCTGCCTTTTCTGGAAGGTAAGTGGGGGACAAGGGGACAGGTTTAGTGTCCCCGCGAAAGATCGCCGAGTACATCCCTTAAGGGGGACACTAAACCTGTCCCCTTGTCACCCTTGTCACCAAAATTGTTAAGGAGGTAGTGGAGAGTGTCATCAGAGCAATTATCAAAATGGGTCAGTAAGAAGACTGCTATTATGGCCTTGTTTATGGTATTAATAATCGCAGCCATATCTATATTAGGCGGCTATTTTTATAGACAGCAGCAGGTCTCAGCCAGTAACAGCTCAACCCTTACTGCCACAGGGACCATTGAAGCTAGAACAGTTATGGCCTCTTTTAAGGTTCCCGGTAAGATTGCAGCCATTATGGTGGAGGAAGGAAGCCCGGTGGAAAAGGGACAGGAATTGGCCGTATTGGACAGCCGGGAGTTGGAAGCCAAAGCTGCCCAGGCACAAGGTGCTTATGAGGCTGCCCAGGGTTTAGCCGGACAGGCTGCTGACGGTATACCGCTTACCGCTCAAAGTGTCGATGCAGCTATGAAACAGGCGCAGGCATTGGTTGCGCAGGCCGAAGCAGGTCTTACTAATGCTAAACAAAAGTATGACCGGGCTAAAGCGCTCTATGAAGGAGGTGCAGTTGCAGCCAGCGTCTATGATGAGGCCACCAACAATCTCGCAGCTGCTCAGAGCCAATATGACGCTGCTCAGGGTAAACTGAACGAGGCCCAGGCCGCCCAGACGAAAGTTAAGATCTCTGCTTCTCAGTATGATGCCGCTTTGGGACAGAGCAAACAGGCTCAAGGAGCGGTGCAAGAGGCTCAGGCTTATCTGGAAAATACGCATCTATTAGCACCGCTATCTGGTTATGTTACTGCCCGGATGCTGGAAGAAGGCGAGATGCTTAATGCAGGTACACCTGTTTTGGAGATTACTGATTTAAAACACACTTATGTGAAGGTGTTTATTGACGAGAGCAAGATTGGCCGGGTACAGCTGAATCAATCCGCAGCCATAAAGGTGTCTGCTTATCCAGATAAGGTATTCAACGGCACCATAGTCTGGATAAGCGATGCCGGACAATTCGCGGTTCATAAAGCTATAAATGAACAATATGAGCATGACATACGCAGTTTTGAGATTAAAATCGATGTTCCTAATGACTCACTGGAATTAAAAACAGGGATGACGGCTATCGTAACCATTGATGACGGGGAGACAGTATAATGGGTGTACAGGAGATTAGTCCAATTCTGGAAGCAATCGATTTGCACAAGGTTTTCGGTAAAAAAAAGGTGTTGGATGGGGTCAGACTGAATGTTTATCCCGGAGAGTGCCTGGGAATATTTGGCCTAAGGGCAACGGGCAAAACCACTCTATTGCATATGTTGGTCGGCCTGGACCGTCCTAGTGCTGGACTGGTAAAAATAATGGGCTCGGATATACGCAAAGGCGATCGGTATAAAGCATTGGTTGGCCTGGTGACCCAGGACAAAAGCCTTTTTCAAGACTTAACCGTCGCGGAGAACCTTGATTTTATTGCCAGCCTGAAGGGTGCGCCCCAGGGTAATATAACCTCGCTAATAGCCAAATTTTATTTACAGGACTACCTCCAGATGGCAGTCAATAGTGTTGATGCGGGCGTTTTTCAGCGTCTGGCTTTAGCCTGTGCGCTGCTTAATGCACCGCAGCTTTTAATTCTGGATGAACCTGTCAAGGATATTGATCTCTATTCGCAGCATTTGATTATGAGAATCATCCAGGAATTTTTGTCCCAGGGCGGCGCCTGCATCTATGGGTTCAGCAATATGGAATCTTCGCAAAATATGCATAAAGTCGGATGGCTGGACAACGGCAGGATTACTGTTTATGAACCCGCGGAAGCCCTGCAGATATGGGATAGCTTGCTCCATTCCTACAATAATATAGACGGTGAAAAGGATGAATAAACAAAAACAAATCCTGTGCATTATGCGGCGTGAATTCTGGTATATGTGGCGGGATAGAAGTTTGCGGAATGTTATGCTGTTTGTCCCCCTGCTGGGGGTTTTACTATTTGCCTGGCTATACAGCGCCCAAAGCCTGAACGCGATTCCAACCGCCATAGTTGATTTAGACCATTCGAGAGGCAGTCGGGAATTTGCCGATAAGCTGACTGGGGCGGAAAAACTCAATATCACGGCCTATCTATCCACCTATCAAGAACTGCAAGAAGCAATTGCCGGAGGACGGATAGTGGTTGGCGTGGTGATCCCTAAGAATTTTGAGCAGGATGTTGCTCTGGGAAGGCAAACCAGAGTTTTAATGATCATAGACGGCAGTAATATGGTATATGCAACCAACGCCAGTGCTGCTCTCTTAGAAGTCACCCGCACGGTCAGTGCCGAAGCTGGTATTAGAACTCTGGTAGGCAGCGGTATGCAGCTTGATCAAGCCCGTGAAGCTTACAAGCCTATAGCTTTTAGAGAAGAAGCCTGGTTTAACCCCACCATGAATTACGCTTATTTCCTGGTGCTGGCCCTGATCCTAAATATTTGGCAGCAGTGCTGTACACTGGCATCAGCTATGAATGTGATCGGCGAAACAGGGATGAAAAGCTGGCTGCAGATCAAGGCTTCCGGAGTATCCATGACCCGGCTTTTTATCAGTAAATCAATGACGCATATTATTACGTTTATGCTAATGGTGCTGCCACTTTATTTCCTGGCATTTCGGGTCTTGAAGCTGCCTTTGCAATGTAATTTTGGGGTATTAATGTTTTTCACCTTGCTTTTCGTGATAGCCATCCACAGCGTGGGGACTCTGATGTCGAGCGCAGTTTCCAATGCGGTTGATGCCAGTCGGTTAGGGATGATGATTGCTCTGCCATCCTTTGTTTTGAGCGGTTATACATGGCCCATAGATGCCATGCCGCCTTTACTGCAGTCACTGGTGTGGATATTCCCACAGACATGGTTCTTCCAGGGATTAAATTATCTTACTTTTAAAAATCCGGGCGGAGATTTTATGCTGCCGTTTTATGCAGGCTTAATCGTTACTGCAGCGGTATGTTATGCAATCAGTATTATGCTCCAGATGTGGAGAGAGAAGTTACAGTGAGGTTGGAGACGAGTTGCAGATATAGAGGGGTGAGAGTTGTTGCGTCAGATATTAAAATTGGCTTATTATGAGATCCTGCATATTTTAAAAGACCCGATCTTATGTTTAATGGTTTTCATTGCTCCGCTGGCTTATGCTTCTTTATTTGGGGCAGTATATGTGGCCAGCGTTTTGAATGATATTCCCCTCGCGATCGTCAACCAGGATAATTCTGAATTAAGTAGAGACGTGGTGGCAGCTTACCGCAACGATCCTCACTTTAAAATTATTGCCGAGATAGAAAGCTATGAGGAATTAGAAGCGGGCATGAAAACTGGTAAAGTGCGCGCCGGAGTCGTTATTCCTGCCGACTTTTCACAAAAGCTGAGTCAGAACGGGCAGACTGAAATTTTAACGGTTTATGATGCTTCTAACTTAATCTGGGGATATAATATCCGGAAAAATACCTTGGAAGTGGTGAATAAGTTTAGTGCCGACCATACCGCGGCCCAATTAGCCGGAGCAGGTCTAAGCAAACATGAAATTCAGAATGTGATGAACACCATAGACTGTAATATTACCGTCTGGTACAACCCGACTTTCAGCTATGTGAACTTTTTGTTCATGGGATTGATAATTATGATTCTTCATCAGTTGGGTATTTTAGGGGTAGCTCTTACCATCACGCGTGAAAAAGAGCGCAATACCTGGCTCCAGTATCTGACTGCAGCGATTCCGGCTTGGAAGATAACGCTGGGTAAGTGCCTGCCGTATTTGGTGGTTAATTTCTGCAATTATGTTTTATTGATATGGCTTTCCAGCCAGTTTGTCCACGTCAAAATTCAGGGGAGTGTATTCTTAATTATCCTTTTAGGCTTACTTTTTGACCTTATTATTACTTTTGCCGGCTTTTTGATTTCAGTATATACGCCTAACTCTTTGATGGTTACCCGCTATATTATGCTCCTGTCGGTTCCTTTTTTCATGGTTTCCGGTTATACCTGGCCTCATACTCACATACCTGAGCTTTTAAATGGAATGGCCCGTCTCCTGCCATCGACCTGGATGATGGAAGGCTTCCGATTGGTAACTATTAAGAATCTAACCATGACCGAGGTTGGGCCTATTTTCTTGATTATGGGCCTGATGGCCTTTTTGTTCACCGGGCTGTCCTTGACGTTCCGCAAACAAAGCCTACCTCCCAATACCGACGATCTGGCCGTTAACTGCGGCAGTACCTACCCGCGTGAATAATGAGTCCGGGGGATACGAGGGGACAAGGGGACACTAAACCTGTCCCCTTGTCCCCTTTTCCCCTGTTTACCTTTTTCGCATCTGTGCTATATTTTGATTGACCCTGGAAATCCTTAGAAGGTATAATAAAACAATGGATTGACCGGCGGGTCGGAAAATGAGGAGGTAAACGGGTGAATAGACGGAAATGGTATTTGGTGCTGGTAATTGCTCTGTTGATGGCATTGCTGGCGGTGAGTGGGTGCAATAAAACTACGGAAGTGGTTAAGGAATCGGAGCTAACAATCAATACTGCACCGGTACAGGTACAGGACCTGACCAAGCGGGTGAGTTATTCAGGAGTTGTGAGGGGGCAAAACGAGGTCTATCTCATGCCCAAGGTAGCAGCCCGGGTTACGGGTATTTATGCTCAACCCGGTGATTATGTGAAGGCGGGGCAGACTCTGATAACTCTAGATAATACTGACTTCCTAGCCGGAGTGCAACAGGCGGAAGCGGGTGTGGCCTTGGCTCAGGCCGGGTTGCGCAATAATGAGCTGCAGGTGGAGTCAGCCCGGGCAGATTTTGCCAGGGCACAGAGCCTCCATGAAGCGGGGGCCATTTCTGCTCAGCAGTTGGAATTAGCCCGTTTGAAATACGAATCGCTTACGGCAGGTAGTGCTCAGGCATCCGTGGCGCAAGCCGAGGCAGGCTTGCAGGCAGCTCGCACTGCTTTGGATAAATGCGTGATTAGTTCACCTATAAATGGGGTTGTAGGAAGTATTGGGCTGTCTCTGGGTGATAGTGCTAACCCCGCGGTGGCCGCTGCGATTGTTAGCGATACCACTGCTCTGGAAATTGAGGTAATGGTGAGCGAAGCGGAAGTCAGTTATATACAGAAGGACAGCGAGGTTGATGTTCAGGTGCAAGCTGTCCAGGAGGAGATGTTTAAGGGCCAGGTGGCCAGTATTGCCACGGTAGCCGATCCTGCCAAACATAATTATGTAGTTAAGATAGCCCTGCCTAACCCTGATGGACGTATCAAGTCAGGCATGTTTGCCGAGCTTAAAGTCAATACGATCAGCAAGAATGGGGTTACAGCAATTCCGCTCAGCGGGGTAATTCCCAAAGGCGGACGGGAGATAGTTTTTGTGGTGGACCAGGACAGCCGGGCTCGAGAAGTTGAGGTTAAGACTGGTATTAAAAATGATAGTTATATTGAGATTATTTCCGGGTTGACGCCTGGACAGGAAATCATAGTCAAAGGCAACACCCTGGTTAGTGAAGGCACGCTGGTTAAAGTTGTCGCCGGGGAGGCCCAGTAATGAAAATAGTCGATATTGCAGTTAAAAGACCGGTGACAATGATAATAACGGTAGCAGTTATTATTATTCTGGGCTTTTTTACCTTATCCCGGATGGTGGTGGATCTTTACCCGGAGATGAAGCTGCCGGTAGCGGCGGTGATTACCTCATATGCAGGTGCCGGACCGGAGGAAGTGGAGTCTAGTGTCAGTAAGGTTATTGAAGGCGCCATCAACACAGTCGGCAACGTTAAAACAATAGAATCCCGATCCAGTGCAGGATCCTCGATGACCCTGGTAAGTTTTGGCTGGGGCACCGATATGGATAATGCCATCATAGAAATGAGAGAAAAGATTGCCATCGTTGAGAGGGCTCTGCCCGATGGGGTGGATAAACCCATGGTATTGAAGATGGATCCTAATATGATGCCTATTATGCAAATTGGTATCACGGGTGGGGATAAAATGACTCTCGGTCAGCTGCAGTCAATTGCGGAGGATAAGATTCAGCCTCGCTTGGAACGTATACCTGAGGTAGCTTCGGTGGTTATTACCGGTGGGTTACAGCGTGAGGTCAAAGTGGATATTGATCCCATAAAACTTCAGAACTATGGATTGTCGCTGAGCCAGGTAAACCAGGTCTTGCAGGCTGAGAATTTTAATTCTTCCAGCGGTAAAGTCAATCTGGACCAACGTTCGTATTTTGTGCGAAATCTACAGCAGTTTGAAAGTATTGATGATATTAAAGAAGTGGCCATTCTCACCACCACCGGTAATACTGTGTTCCTGCGTGATATAGCCACTATAACAGATGGATACAAGGATGATACCCAGATCACCCGGGTGGATCAGGGGGCTGCGGTAGGTATTCATCTGCTCAAACAAAGCGGCGCCAATACAGCGGCTGCCTGTGATGCCATTAAGGCTGAATTGAGCAAAGTGGAAAAAGAGCTGGATGTTGGCTTGAATTTCAAGATAGTGTTTGATCAATCAACCTTTATTAATCAGTCTCTGCAATCCACGGAAAGGACTATTTGGGAAGGAGCCCTGCTGGCCATGGTGGTGTTGTTCCTGTTTTTGCGTAAAGTGCGCAGCACCTTCATTGTCTTCACGGCTATTCCCCTTTCGATAATAGCAACCTTTATCCTGATGTATTTCAACGGCAGTAGCTTAAACTTGATCACTCTGGGTGGATTAGCCCTGGGGGTAGGGCGCATGGTGGATGATTCTATCGTGGTCTTTGAGAATATATACAGACACCGCAGTCTAGGTTTGCCGCCCCTGGAAGCTGCTGTGACCGGAGCTTCGGAAGTGGGCAGCGCAGTTATCGCCGCTACCCTCACTCTCATCGCGGTCTTTTTCCCCATCTTGTTTGTGGAAGGACTGGCTTCAGTAATTTTCAAGCCCATGGCGGTTACGATTAGTTTTGCCATATTTTGTTCCCTGCTGGTATCACTTACCATTGTTCCGTTGATGTCATCCCGCATGCTGACTGATGCAGCTATGGCGCCCCGGGACACGGGCAGCGGTAAGGTAGCTACGACTATCAACAGGTTCGGAGAATGGTTAGACAATCTGGGTGAGCGTTATCAATCCTTGGTGGTCTGGGCACTGGCTCACCGTAAGACCGTAGCCATATCAGTAACCCTGTTGATGCTGGGTTCAGTGGCTTTGAGCCCTCTTATTGGAGCGGAGTTCTTACCCAAGACGGATTCCGGGGAAATATCTATAAGTATTGAAACTGATAAGGGGACCTTGCTGAAGGACACTGATGAGGTTATTGCTGAGATAGAGGAGCAAGTACATAGCATACCCGAGGTAAACACCATTTTTAGCAGTATCGGCGGTTCTGCCAATATGTTTTTCGATAATGGCACTCAATCAGACAAAGGTGCTGTAAGTGTTAAATTGGTGAACAAAACCGAGCGTAAAAAATCGGTGGATGTTATTGCCGAAGAGATCCGTGAGAAAGTAGCTGGTATTGCCGGGGCCAAGATTAAGGTGAGCGTAACTGATGTAACCAGCACTGGCATGGGCGGCGCCGGGGCGGCAGTAAATGTGCAGATCAAGGGTGATGACCTCAAGGTCTTGCAGAACATTTCTGATCAGGTGGCCGAGATAGTACGCAATGTACCTGGTACCCGGGAAGTAGCCGCATCATTGACCGACGGTAACCCGGAAATGCAGATTAAGATTGATCGTCAGCGGGCAGCCGCTTTTGGCCTTACTCCGATGCAGGTCTCCAACGAGATTAGAAATGCCATGCAGGGAGCGGTAGCCGCACGGTATAAGGTGGAAGGCACGGAAGTGGATATAAGGGTACGTTATGCTCCCCAAAATCATCAGGATTTGGAATATTTACAGAATCTAAATATATTGACTCCGCAGCGGACGATGGTTAAATTATCGCAAATAGCTTCCTTTGAGTTAGCCCAGGGGCCCATACAGATTACCAGAGTGGACCAGGTTCGTAAGGCTGATATCAGCGCCAACCTCTTGAATCGCGATTTAAAAAGCGTTATGGACGATATCCAGGCTCAGGTGGCCAAGATAAACCTGCCGCCAGGTTATTTGATTGAGTATACTGGTGCTAACCAGGACATGATGGAGAGTTTCTCCAGCCTGGCAATTGCTTTGATCCTGGGAATTATTTTGGTATATGCGGTTATGGCCATCCAGTATGAATCCTTTTTCAACCCTTTTATCATTATGTTCTCAGTGCCCACGGCATTTATAGGAATAGTGTTGGGGTTGCTGCTGACCGGACGCGCCTTTAGCGTACCAGCCTTTATTGGTATAATTATGCTGGTGGGAATCGTAGTGTCCAACGCTATCGTGCTGGTAGATTATCTGGAAAGACTGCGACAGCGGGGCATGGAAAGAGATGCGGCCATCGTTGAAGCGGGCCGGGTGAGGTTAAGGCCTATCCTGATGACAGCTTTTGCCACTATTCTGGCCATGCTGCCCCTGGCGCTGGGGTTTGGGGAAGGTGCGGAATCCATGGCTCCACTGGCGACGGTGGTTATTGGAGGGTTGCTGGTTTCCACTCTGGTGACTCTCTTACTGGTGCCGGTAGTCTATAGTATTTTCGATGATTGGCTGCAAAAACTGCGCCGTAGATTCTCTAAATCCACGCCCACGGATAGCGTTGAATTGGAGGGATAAATTATGACTTCCATAATTCCCAAGAAGGATAAAAGAGATCTGATTATTGAGGCTGCCCTGCAGATATTCTCTCAGAAGGGTTATCATCATACCAAGATGGAGGAGATAGCTGTGGCGGCGGGTATAGGCAAGGGCACCATTTACGAGTATTTTTCCAGCAAGCTGCAGCTCCTGCAGGAAATAATGGAACAGAGCTTTCACATTTATGACCACACAATTGCTGCGGACATAAACAAAAGCTTATCCCTGGAAGACAGAATCAGGAGGCTGGTGGAAGGACATATAGGTTTCTGCCAGAAGAACAAGGAACTAACCCGCATATTATTTTTAGATACCGATATTATAGATGAGGAGCTCAGGAATTGGGCCTGGCAGAAGCGCAGGCTCAAGGAGGAGCACCTGCAAGATTTATTTGAGAAAGCGATGCTAAGTGGGGAAATAAAGCGTTTAGATGCCAAATGGCTGACCATCATGCTCAGCGGCATATTTACGTCCTTCTGGATTCCCATAGCAATGGAGGGCTGGGAGATAGATGCTGCCGCTGCTGCGCAGCAGGTTACAGATATCATTATGCGGGGGATAAAAAAGTAAGAAAGAAAAAGTGAGTCAGGGATACGGTTCTTTTGACTCACTTTTCTCACTCCGAATAAGATATCCGTTTCTTTATATCTGGAAGTGAGTCAAAAGAACCGTCCTACCTCACTATCACTAGTCCATCAGAAAAAGCGCAAGTCAGAGACGTCCCCACTTGCTATTAACTCGCCAGCTTTTCTTTGACTTCCCCAGACCAATATATTACTATGTTGCTAATGTATTCTGGACAATTACGCTCATACAGAGTTATATAGAATATTGGAGGAATTATAGAATGAGATTGGGAAAAGTAATGGTAGTTTTCGGGACCCGACCGGAGGCAATTAAAATGGCTCCGGTAATAAAGGAACTCAAAAAGGTGCAGGATATTGAGACCCGGGTGGTGGTAACGGCTCAGCACAGGGAAATGCTCGATCAGGTTTTGCAACTGTTTTCTATAGTGCCGGATTATGACTTGAACCTGATGAAGGATAAACAGGATTTGTATAGTATCACCACCGGGGTCTTGACAGGCTTAAAGGATATAATGGAGCAGGAGAAGCCCGATCTGGTGCTTGTTCATGGGGATACAACTACCACCTTTGCTGCCGCTCTGGCAGCATTTTATCAGAAGATACCGGTAGGGCACGTTGAGGCCGGTTTGCGGACCCGTAATAAGTATTCTCCCTATCCTGAAGAAATGAACCGCAGCCTGACCGGCAGACTGGCTGAAATACATTTTGCGCCCACTGACGTATCACGGGAAAACCTGCTGGCCGAATCGGTGGCGGCCTTTAAGATTTGGGTTACTGGCAATACTGTCATTGATGCTCTTATGGATACGGTGCATGCGGATTATGAGTTTGGCGAGGAATTAAAGGGAATTAATTTCAATAATAGAATATTATTGGTTACAACTCATCGCAGAGAGAATTGGGGCGACCATATGCGAGATATTTATGAGGCCTTAATTCAACTAGTGGATGAATTTGATGATGTAGAGATAGTCTTTCCGGTCCATAAGAACCCGACAGTTAGGGATGTGGCGGTGGAGATGCTGGGGGATCGCGAGCGGGTTCATCTTCTCGAACCTCTGGAGTATGAAGCATTTGCCAATTTGATGAATGCCTCATATATTATATTGACTGATTCAGGCGGAATGCAGGAGGAGGCTCCTTCACTGGGCAAGCCGGTTCTGGTGCTGCGTGACACTACCGAAAGGCCGGAGGCTATCCAGGCTGGAACAGTTAAACTGGTGGGAACGGTACAAAAAAATGTATACGATGCGGCCCGGCTTTTGCTAGTCGATCGCCAGCAATACGATAAAATGGCGCATGCAATTAACCCCTATGGGGATGGCAAGGCTGCGTTACGCATTGTGAAGGTTATAAAAGACTTTCTTTACGTACGCATCGGGGTGCAAATTTAATTAACTCCTTACGATTTTCAACACCGCTTCCCTTGCAACTGCTTAACTAAGGAGGCCTATATGTCTGAGATAAAGTTTGGTACCGATGGCTGGCGAGCCATCATAGCGGAGGATTTTACTTTTACCAATATTAAGTTGGTGACTCAGGGTATTGCCAATTATTTCAAAAATAACAATTTGAGCAAGAAAGGGATCGTCATTGGCTATGACAATCGTTTCCTGTCCGAACATTTTGCCAGTGAGTGTGCCCGGGTAATGACTGGGAATGGCATACGGGTATTCATGACTAAAAAGGCGGTACCTACTCCTCTAACTGCTTATGCGATAAGAGTCTGCCAGGCGGGAGGAGCGATCATGATTACGGCCAGCCATAATCCCCCCGAGTATAACGGAATTAAATTTATACCCGAATATTCTGGCCCGGCTTTACCCGACGTGACTGATGCCATTGAGGAGGAAGTCAAACGTATACAGGGTGGAGGCAGAATCTACGAACTGGATCTAAAAGAAGCTCAGGATCTTGAATTGTTAAAAGAGATTGAAATGGATCGGGAGTATATAAGTCAGATCATGAGAGTTATCAACCCCGAGGCTTTCCATAATCGGTCGCTTAAGGTAGTGGTCGACCCTATGTATGGTTCGGGGGTCGGCTATTTAGATCGCATCTTAACCGAGCTGGGCTGTGAAGTCAGGACTATAAACAACTATCGCGATCCTCTGTTTGGCGGATCAATCCCGGAACCCACTGACGCGGGACTACCTGATCTCAAGCGAGCGGTGGTCAACTATAAGTGTGATTTGGGTTTAGCCCTGGATGGGGATGGGGACCGTTTTGGCATCGTGGACGGGCAAGGGGTGTTTGTGGACCCCAACCGCCTGGCCTATCTGCTGTTTGAATATCTTTTGAATACCCGCACGTTTCGAGGGCCGGTATGTCGTTCGCTGGCCACCACCCATAATCTGGATCGTATCGCCAAACAAAACGGCTTGAGCGTCATCGAGACTCGGGTGGGCTTTAAATATATTTCTGAATGTCTGCGGGAAAAGGGCTGTATTTTAGGGGTCGAAGAGAGTGGAGGGCTGAGCATTTTTGGACACGTGCCAGAAAAGGATGGTATCCTGGTAGGGCTCTTAGCCGCGGAGATGTTAGCCTTCACCGGTAAGTCTTTCGATGAGTTAAACCAGGAAGTGACAGCGAAATATGACATAATGAGTACTGAACGCGCGGATGTCAAGATTACACCCTATGAAAAAGAACGCTTTCTGGCAGAGTTGAAGGATTATCAGCCCAAAATGGTGGCGGGAGCAGCGGTTGATCGAGTCAATGATATGGAGGGAAAGAAGATACTTCTGGAAGACGGCAGTTGGATTTTGATTAGGCCTTCCGGGACGGAACCTCTCATCAGGGTTTATGTGGAAGCTGCCACCGAAAAAAGATTGGTGGAAATGCGCCAGGAGGTAATGACAGCTTTATCACTATAAATCAACCAATGGGTATAATGTTATTATTTGAAGATTGTTAAGCGCCGCATTCCTCTGAATTCATTCAGGGGTGGTTCAAAAGACGGAGGAATTAAATAACTGAATCAAATCAATTCCGGGCGGGTAATCAATTAACCTCCTCATGGCATATTATATATTAATATACCGTGAGGAGGTTTTTATTGTGATTTTACTACTTAAAATCTTCAGTTTAGCCATCTGGTTTATTATAATGTTGTTTATCATCGAGGCTGTTTTCCACCGCAAGAAAAAGCCTGTTAAGAACTTAGATTCATATCTATGCAATAAAGCTGAAAATACTGCCCAGTTCCATACTGAGAGAGAGAAGGCTTGACATAAATATGTTATAATATATCCAATCTTGTCTATTCTGGTTGCAGCAGGGGGAGCGTGGCAGGGGAAAAGTTCTTGTGTCCGCTCCCTTTGTCATGTTTGATACTAGACGGTCGATAAACGAGGTGATACCATGCTGGATCCTATACTTGATATGCTGTTTCCCCAGCAAGCTTGCTGTATATGCCGTAAGCCGGGAAGATTTGGAGCCAAACAACCCTGGTGTCGGGAATGTGAAGAGAATATGATAAAGTTGCAGCACTCGGGCACCAATTGTGACAGGTGCGGAAAATATCTGGAGGAGGAGAAGACTCTGTGTGCGGATTGCTCTGCCAAATCCCCCCAGTTTGAAATAGCCAGAGCAGTAGGGCCATATGAAGACCCGTTTCGAATTGCCACCAAGGTTTTAAAATTTATGTGCAGGAGATATTTAGCTCCCCGGATGGGTATTATGATGGCGGAAAAAGTTCAGTCGGAGCCCCGCTTTGGAGCTATAGATCTTATCGTTCCGGTGCCCATAGCTCCGAATAGTTTTCGGGTTAGGGGCTTTAACCAGACTGATTTGCTGGCCCGGCAGATTAGCAGGGAGCTAGGTGTTAGGGTAGACAACACGGTAATAGTGAGGGTTAAGGATACACCTCATCAGACTGAACTTTCTAAAGAGGAACGGGAGAAAAATCTTCTCTGTGCTTTCGAGATTAGGGGAGCTAATAAAATAGAGAATAAAAGCATATTGTTGGTAGATGATGTCTATACAACCGGATCAACAGGCCGCGAATGTACACGTGTCTTGATGGATGCTGGTGCCCAAAGGGTTTCTATTATTACCTGGGCGACGGGTAAAGGTTTTTAACCCCCTGTGGGGACTAACGGTATTTGATCAGGGCTCACTATTAATGCTGCCACTTGACTAAAAGCATTGTGCGCAGCTCATGTCAAGGGGTAAAGATGATTTAATTAATAGTATGTTTAAATTTCTTGCTATTCCCTTGCGTAAAGTTTATAATAAATTGTACAAGTCGGGGAATCGGATTTTAGTTATAGGGCTCGACAATTTTTCAAAAAAGTGAGGGATTTTTTTAAATGTTCGAAGACAAAATTTTAGTGTGTCAGGATTGTGGAGAGGAGTTCGTATTCACCGTTGGTGAGCAGGAATTCTATCAAGAGAAGGGTTTCGAAAACGAACCCAAGCGTTGCAAGGATTGCAGACAAAATAGACGTAATAACAGTGGCACTAGAGCACCACGCGAGATGTTTACTGCTGTTTGTGCTGAGTGTGGAGCCGACACGGAAGTACCGTTCAAACCCGTAGAAGGAAGACCGGTCTACTGCTTGGAGTGTTTCCAGAAGCAAAAACAAGCATCACTATAAGAATAATTTATAACCGGGCTTTAGGCCCGGTTTTATTTTTTCTGTATTAGATGGGGCGTGTCTTTTAGGGGACTGTCCTTTAAAATACTCTTGAATATAGTTCAGTATTTTGTTAATAATGAGTATAATAGTAGTACAGCAGGAAAGGAGTGGTTGTATGAGACTGGATATCAGAGGAAGGAATATTGAGATCACTGATGCACTTAAAGACTATACCACTAAGAGGCTTTCCAAATTAGAAAAGTACATTGACGACGCGAGAATTGCGCAGGTAGCTCTTTCCCTGGAAGGCGAAGATCATAAGGTAGAAGTAACCATCCCTTTGAATGGACTGATTCTTCGCGGTGAAGTAAGCGCCGAAGACATGTATAGTGCGATCGATATGGTGGTCGAAAAGCTGGAAAAACAAATAGAGAAACACAAAACAAAGCTCTACCGGAGACATCGTGGAGCGGGACTTAAGCATCTGGTGAGTGATGAGGTCAAGCAGGCGGCTATGGACCGGGAGGCCGCGGAGAAGTTTCCAATCGTCAAAACGAAACGCTTTGCTTTAAAGCCGATGGACGAGGAAGAAGCTATCATGCAGATGGCTCTGTTGGGTCACAACTTCTTCATGTTTCATAATGCCAACACGGGTGATATTAATGTGGTATACAAGAGGATTGATGGCAACTTTGGCTTGATCGAACCGTATTTTGATTAGTTGCTGGTGTCCGGCAAAAATGATACTATAGAAAAGTAGCATACATTTATTAGGAACCATCAGGTTCCTCTTTTTTTGAAAAGAGGTATTTAAAACAGTGTTTAAGGATTTTGTAAAACGGTTAATCGATGATAATGAAAAAGAGGTCAAGAAATTAAGCCGGATAGCCGAGGAAATTAATGATCTGGAAAATCAGTGTCGAAAATTGACAGACGAGGATTTTCCTAACAAAACGCAGGAATTCAGGGACAGATTAATTGACGGCCAAACGCTGGATGATATCCTGCCTGAAGCCTTTGCACTGGTCAGGGAGGCTTCCCGCCGGACTCTGGGGATGAGGCATTTTGATATGCAATTAGTCGGCGGAATGGTCCTGCATAGAGGGAAAATCGCAGAAATGAAGACCGGGGAGGGCAAAACTCTGGTCGCCACCCTGCCTGCTTATTTAAACGCTCTGGAAGGCAAAGGTGTACACATAGTTACCGTAAATGATTATTTGGCTAGCCGCGATGCAGGCTGGATGAGCCCGGTTTACCAATTTTGCGGGCTGTCGGTAGGCCTTATTGTGCATGATCTGAGCTATCAGCAGCGCAAAGAGGCCTACGCCTGTGATGTGACTTATGGAACCAATAATGAGCTGGGCTTTGATTATCTGCGCGACAATATGGTAGTAGCCGGGGATAACATGGTACAGCGCCCCCTCAACTATGCCATCATCGACGAAGTGGACTCCATTCTGATCGATGAGGCTCGTACCCCGCTTATTATATCGGGCGAAGGTGATAAACCCACCGATTTATATTATCGCATAGCCAAGTTTATACCTCGCCTGGTCAATGAAGATGATTATAAGGTGGACGAGAAAGCCAACGTTGTTACCCTGACCGAGGAGGGTGTAAAAAAAGTCGAGAAACATTTCGCTATCGATAATCTGTCTGAGAATATGGAAATAGCCCATCATGTAAACCAGGGACTTAGAGCCCAAACCCTTATGAAGAAGGATAAGGATTATGTAATCAAAGATGAGCAGATTATCATAGTAGATGAATTCACCGGCCGCTTGATGTTTGGACGGCGTTACAGTGACGGACTTCATCAGGCCATCGAGGCCAAAGAAGGGGTCAAGATAGAGAAGGAATCACAGACCCTGGCCACTATCACTTTCCAGAATTATTTCCGCATGTATAAAAAACTGGCGGGTATGACCGGAACAGCCAAGACTGAAGAAGATGAGTTCAGAAACATCTACGGTATGGATGTGGTGGTTATTCCCACCAATTTGCCCATGGTACGCGAGGACAGTGCAGACTGGATCTACCGCAGTGAAGAGGGCAAGTTTGCAGCCGTTGTGGATGACATTATCGAGAAACATAAAAAGGGCCAGCCAGTTCTGGTGGGCACGATAAGCATTGAAAAGTCCGAATTGTTAAGTTCAATACTAACCAAAAAGGGCATTAAGCATCAGGTGTTAAATGCTAAACACCATGAAAAGGAAGCCCAGATCATCGCACAGGCGGGACAACCTAATACCGTCACTATTGCCACCAACATGGCCGGACGAGGAACGGATATTGTCCTGGGGGAAGGAGTCCAAGCGCTGGGAGGCCTTTATGTACTGGGCACTGAAAGGCATGAGTCGCGCCGTATCGACAATCAGTTGCGCGGACGTTCGGGGCGGCAGGGCGACCCCGGTGAATCTCGTTTTTATGTATCTCTGGAAGATGACCTGATGCGATTATTCGGCTCGTCCAATATCGAGGGAATTATGGACCGCCTGGGGATGGACGACAGTGTGCCCATTGAAAACAAGATGATCAGCAAGGGTATTGAAAATGCTCAGAAGAAGGTAGAAGCGCGGAACTTTGGTATTCGTAAAAACGTGCTGGAATATGATGATGTAATCAATAAGCAGCGGGTCGTTATGTACGGGGAACGCAAAAAGGTTCTTTACGGCGAAGATTTGAAAGAAACTATTGCCGCTATGATCGATGATGTAATTGATCAGGTAGTGGATAGTTTTGCGGGTGAATTCAAGTATTCTGATGAATGGGATCTGGATGGACTAATATCTTATATGGATCAAAATGTATTACCCGATATTGACTTCAAACGCGAAGATTTAGTGGGTATGACCAAAGACGAGGTAAAAGAAATGGTGGGCGAAAAGACCCATGCCCTGTATGAAGCCCGCGAAGCGGAACTGAGCAGCGCCACCATGCGAGAGATAGAGAAGGCTATCATGCTGCGGATTATTGACAATAAATGGATGGACCATATTGATGCTATGGACCAGCTCAGAAATGGCATCAACCTGCGCGCTTATGGGCAGCGTGATCCGCTGGTTGAATATAAATTTGAGGCCTATGAAGCTTTCCAATCGATGGTCTACAGTATTAAGGAAGATGTAGTCAGATATATTTTACGGGTAAGGATTATAGAAAGGCCGGAAGAGAGAAAAATGGTCATGAATCAGGGTGAAGAAGCGGTCAAGAAACCGATCCAAGTGGAGAAGAAGATCGGCCGTAATGATCCTTGCCCTTGCGGCAGCGGCAAGAAATATAAAAAATGCTGTGGTCGTACGGTCAGCTAAAAACAAATCAGGCTTGATGGCCTGGATGGGGTGATTTTTTGATTGAAGATCCACGGGGAACAATTACTGCCATAATATACAGCCTTAATGAGATGAGGGTTTCCCTTTGACCTCGCTAATAAAGAGTTTAAAATAGCTAAACTGCATAAGACAACTCTGGCCGAAAATTTTTGGGATGATAATCAAGAGGCCCAGAAGGTATTAAAAGCAATTAGCGATCTACGGGCCACTGTGGAGCAGTTTAAAAAATTTTGGCAGGAGGCACAATATTTCAACGAAATGCTGGCAATGGCCGAGGCGGAAAACGAATCTGAGCTGTATGAGGATACGGTCCGCGAGCTATCGAGCTATGTAAAGAGATTTCAGGAATATGAACTGTTGATATTATTTTCCGATGAAAAAGACCCTGGAAACGCTATTGTATCACTACATGCGGGAGCCGGAGGTACTGAAGCCCAGGATTGGGTGGGGATGCTTTTGCGGATGTATACCCGCTGGGCTGAAGCAGCGGGATATAAAGTGGAGATTTTGGATTTTCTGCCCGGTGACGAGGCCGGGGTGAAAAGCGTTACTGTTCTGGTCGAAGGTGTCTACGCTTATGGCAAGTTAAAATGTGAGGAGGGTGTGCATCGGTTGATTCGCATTTCCCCTTTTGATTCATCGGGGCGACGCCATACTTCCTTTGCATCGGTAGCCGTTTTGCCGGATATAAGTGATGAAATAGCGATAAATATTAACCCCGAAGAGCTGCGTATCGATACCTACCGCTCCGGAGGAGCAGGAGGCCAGCATGTCAACAAAACGGACTCGGCCGTGCGTATTACCCACCTGCCTACCGGGTTGGTAGCTCAATGCCAGAATGAGCGCTCCCAGCATAGCAACCGATTGGGGGCCATGAAAATTCTCAACGCCCGGCTATATGAGTTGAAGCAAAAGGAACACGAGGATAGTATGCAAAAAATAAAGGGAGAATATAAGGAGATTGCCTGGGGCAGCCAGATTCGTACTTATACCTTAAATCCCTTTTCATTAATAAAAGACCACCGCAGTAATGTGGAGGTCGGTAATGTACAGGCGGTTCTGGATGGCGATTTGGATGATTTTATCTATGCCTGCCTGCGCCTGCGCAAAGAATAAAAATGGGAGGTTAATGTGAGAGAGATTACTGAGAGTGCAATTCAGGAAGTTAGTGCCAAAGCTTTGTTAATCCGCAGAGATATTATCAAAATGCTGGGAGAGGCTGGCTCAGGGCACTCGGGTGGCTCCCTTTCGGCAGCCGATATCTTGTCTTGCCTTTATTTCTGGGAAATGAATGTTGATCCCCACAACCCCAACCGGGAAGACCGGGATCGCTTTGTGCTCAGCAAAGGGCATGCCGCTCCGGTTCTATATGCAGCCCTGGCTGAGAAAGGCTTTTTCCCCATTCAGGAACTGGGCCGCCTGCGCAAACTGGGGAGCCCCCTGCAGGGACACCCGGATATGCGTAAAATTCCAGGCGTGGATGCCTCTACCGGATCTTTGGGGCAGGGTATTTCCTGGGCTGTTGGTATGGCTCTGGCCGGCAAAATGGACAACCGCAGCTATCGAGTCTATTCTCTGCTGGGCGATGGGGAGCTTGAGGAAGGTCTGGTATGGGAGGCGCTCATGGCGGCGCACCATTATCGATTGGATAATCTTACCGCTTTTCTGGATCATAACGGTTTGCAGATTGATGGTCCTATATCCGAGGTTATGTCCCCCGAACCGGTGGCGGATAAGTTTAGAGCCTTTGGCTGGGAGACACTGGTCATCGCTGGTCACGATCCCCGCCAGATAATGGAGGCTCTGCATACTGCTCGGGCTGTGCAAGGCAGGCCCACCGCCATAATAGCGGAAACGGTTAAAGGCAAGGGCTGCTCATTTATGGAAAATAGAGCTGAATGGCATGGTACCGCTCCCAACCAGGAGCAAGTAGCCCGGGCGCTAGAGGAACTGGGCGGTTACTGCTGATAAAATATCTATCTATTATTAAGGAGGAACCAGGTTGGAAAAGCAAGCAACCCGGGATGCATATGGCAAAGCTTTAGTCGAGTTAGGGCATCGATATGACGATGTGGTCGTACTGGATGCCGATTTGTCCAAATCGACCAAGACAGTTGATTTTGCCAAAGCTTTCCCGGAAAGATTTATAAACGCCGGCATCGCCGAACAGAACATGATGGGAATGGCGGCCGGGTTGGCTGCCGCGGGCAAGACAGTATTTGCCAGCTCTTTTGCTATTTTCGCGACGGGGAGGGCTTTTGAAATAGTCCGCAATTCTCTGGCTTATGCTAATTTAAATGTTAAAGTCTGTGCCACCCATGCTGGACTTACGGTAGGTGAAGATGGCGGCTCTCATCAATCAGTAGAGGATATAGCGGTCATGCGCAGCGTACCCAATATCTGTGTGGTAGTGCCAGCGGACGGAACCTCGGCCGGAAAAGCGGTGGAAGCCATATACCAGCGGCCCGGTCCGGTTTACCTGCGCCTGGGTCGGCCTTCTGTTCCACTGCTCTATGATGATAATATGAATTTTACTATTGGCAAAGGGATAGAACTAAGGTCAGGGCAGGAAGCCACGCTGATTGCCTGCGGAATTATGACCGCGAAATGCCTGGAGGCAGCCGATAGACTTAAGGAGCAGGGGATTGAGGTCTCGGTGATAGACATGCATACGATAAAACCGATCGACCAGGAACTGATTGCCCGCAAGGCCCGTGAAACCGGAGCTATTTTAACTGTAGAAGAACACAGTATTCTGGGAGGACTGGGTGGTGCGGTCTGCGAAGTGGTCTGCGAACAATGCCCGGTACCTGTCTTGAGGATGGGGATAATGGATGTGTTTGGTCAGTCGGGCAGTCCTGATGAGCTGTTGGAATATTATGGGCTGACTGTCGATAAAATCGTTGCAAATACCCACATTTTAATTAAAAAGAAATAATTTCTTAAAGGAATTAAGAGTCTTTTGTAGAACCACCTATTAACGGTGGTTTTTTTGTATTATTATAGATACATAACCACTTAAATATTGAGAAGTGCACCCACCGGCGCCTTTGGCTTAGCCCAAGTTGGGTTTTCTTTATACTATCTACGATTTTAACCGTATCAATGGTGATAGTATAAGTGCAACCACAACTTCTATCGGCGCCTTCGGCTTGGTACAAGTTGGGTTTTCTTTATACTATCTGCGATTTTAACCATATCAATGTTGATAGTATATGCAACCACAACTTCTACCGGCGCTTTCGGCTTGATTTGCAGATATTACCGGAGGAATAGCATGTTAGTTCAATTTTATAATGTTACCAAGGTGTACAGTAATGGAGTTAAAGCGTTAAATGATGTTTCTTTGAAAATAGATCGCGGTGAATTTGTTTTCCTAATGGGCCCCAGCGGAGCCGGGAAGTCCACCTTTATCAAGATGTTGTTTCGGGAGGAAATTCCCAGCCAGGGCCAGATTTTTATCTCATCCCGGAGTATTGTCCGGATGAAACGCAGCGAAATACCGCAATTGCGCCGCAGCATGGGAGTTGTATTTCAGGACTTTAAACTTCTGGAAAACAAAACTGTAGCGGAGAATATTGCTTTTGCTTTGAAGGTAGTTGGAACCAGGAATAAGGATATTGGGCCTCGCACGGCCGAGGTTATACAAATGGTGGGCTTGAAGGGCAAGGAGAAATCCTTCCCGGGGCAGCTGTCAGGAGGTGAGCAGCAGAGGGTGGGCATCGCCCGGGCAATTGCCAATCGTCCCCTGTTGCTGATTGCTGATGAACCCTCCGGCAACCTGGACCTGGACACTGCCCAGGAAATTATGGCGCTGCTCTACGACATTAATCGCAAAGGCACAACTATAGTAATGGCGACCCATGCTCGCGAATTAGTTAGGAGTGCCGGTAAAAGGGTGATCACTCTGGAAGCCGGGCGAGTTTTGTCAGATGTTTGTGCTTTGGAGTTGTAATAATGAAAATTAAAAATTTTGGATATTTTTTCAAGGAAGCCTTGACTTCGTTGTCGCGTAATCGGGTTTTGAGTTTTGCTACCATATCAACTATGACAATTTGTATACTGTTCCTGGGGGTGGCGGTTTTAATGACCGTCAATGCCGGCAATTTTATGAATCAACTGGAATCGGATATTCAAATTATTGCTTATCTGGATAATTCTTTAACTGAAGCACAGGTGGCGGGTGTTAAAGGGAAAATAGAGCAGACCGATGGAGTTGAAGCGGTGGTCTTTGTTTCTAAAGCTGAGGCTCTGCAAAGAATGCAGCAGAAATTTGCTGAAAAGGACTATGATCTGGAAAAAACCCTGGGGAAAAATCCACTGCCCAATACCTACGAGGTAAAAGCCCATAATCCTCAGGAGGTGGCCCAGGTAGCCCAGAGCATAAAGGAGATAGCGGGCGTCTATAAGGTGAATTACGGTCAGGGTATAGTAGAGAGACTATTTGAGGTATCCAAATGGGTCAAGATAATAAGTATTGGTTTCATGGTTATCCTGGCGATAGGAGCTATATTCCTGATTGCTACCACCATACGTCTGTCCGTTTTTGCGCGCCGCAAAGAGATATATCTCATGAAGCTGATTGGGGCGACTGATTGGTTTGTGCGCTGGCCTTTTTTTATTGAGGGAATATTAATGGGTTTGGTGGGGGCTGTAATAGCAATTGGCCTGCTGGCAGCGGGGTACAGTTCTCTGGTTAACAACATGCAAACCGCTTTGTTTTTCATACCGGTAGTTTATCAGCAAAACATGCTAATTAACCTGTATCTGTCCCTTGTGGCGGCCGGAGCCTTGCTGGGTGTTGCGGGAACCTATATATCATTAAACCGTTTCTTGGATGTTTAATTGGTGGAAGAGTAATGAGTTGGGAGAGGGGGAGTAGGGAGAATAATGCTCAAACGAAAAGTACTAACTGGATTTCTGGCCCTAATTATGATGACGGCATTGATTATGCCGGTAAAGGCCGATCAACTAAGCGATCAGCAACAGTTGCTGGACAAACTGAATCAGAAGATACACCAGCAGCAAAGCAACCTTAATAAGGCCTCCCGAGCCGAGAAGACAATTTTGGGTCAGGTACAGAGCATCGAACAAGATGCCGATAGGACCCAGCAGGACATAGCGGTTCTGGCAGATCAAGTAGCCTATCTGCAAAAGAATATTGGCATTATAGAAAAAGAGATAAAAATTCAGCAAGAGGAACTGGACAAGCAGACTGAAATACTCGGAGAACGGCTGGTAGTAATATATGAACAAGGGGATAGTACCTATCTGGAAGTCCTTTTGGGGGCTAATGATATCAAGGATCTTATCACCCGCCTGGATATGCTGACTACGATCATAGATCAAGATCAGGATTTAATCGATACCATAAATAGCCGTAAAAAGAATTTGGACAATAAGAAGGCCGACCTGGACGTGCAGAAGCGTGAACTACAGGCAGCCAAGGCAGCCCGGGAAGAAAAACAACAAATTCTGGCCACTCAATTGAATGATAAAAAAGTAGTATTGGGCAGTGTCCAGCAAGAAAAACAGAAATATGCCCAGGCTATACGGGAGATGGAGCAGGCGTCGGCGCAGGCGGAAGCGATGATACTCAGGCTGCAGGGCAAAAGTGGGGCCAGCATAGGAACTGGATCCTATACCTGGCCAACTCCCGGCTATACCAATATTACTTCAGCTTATGGGATGAGATATCATCCTATTCTTAAGAAAAACAAATTACATACCGGCATTGATATAGGGGCTCCCGGTGGAGCCAGAATAGTAGCGGCAGATGGAGGTTCGGTCATATTTTCAGGGTGGCTGGGTGCTTATGGCAACGCGATTATCATTGATCACGGGGCTGGAATATCCACCCTGTATGGTCATCAATCCAGCCGCCTGGTCAGTGTCGGGGCCAAGGTAAGTAAAGGCCAGACCATTGGCAAAGTAGGCAGCACAGGTTGGAGCACCGGGCCCCATCTTCACTTCGAGGTGCGCAAAAACGGCACCCCGGTCAACCCCAGAGGATATATCTAAGAATAGTATAGAGGGTAAAAAAATGAGTCAGGGGGAACTACCCCCTGACTCATTTTGGGTTTGACCAGCTGTTTCGGCTGAGTCGATGGGTTGTAAGAAGCCCTATCACCTGGTGTTTAAATATAAAACGGGCCGGGTTTATCTTGAAGCAGGACTGTTAATATGATATGTGGGAAAAATTTACAATTTTATTGACTAATTCATTGTTTTACTATCGCGCATAGAGTAACATATTAATGGTAGCACGATAATAAAATATAATATGGTGGTGTGATATTGAAAGATAATAAAATTTTTAAAGGAATCAGGGGTTTCTTCGCTATATTCGGCCTCGTAGTTTTTCTAATGGTAGGTTATGCTGCTGCGACCAATTGGAGTGGCTGGACCAGTATGTTCGCTGTGATGGGATTAATCAAAACTGATTCCCTCAATGCGCTCCCCGGCAATAAAATGTTGGAAGGTGCCACGGCCGGGATAGTAACCTCACTCGATGATCCTTATTCCAGATATCTCAGCAAGAATCAGTGGGAGGAACTGCAACTGCAGCTTAATGCTGAGTTTGGAGGCATTGGGGTGTATGTGGAGGAAATGGAGGGCGGCAAACTTACCATCGTATCCCCCATCAAAGGTACGCCCGCGGCAGTGGCTGGTTTAAAAAATGGAGATATTATCACCAAAATAAATGGTGAGACTACTTTAGGAATGAGCCAGGATGACGCAGTCCACCTGATGCGTGGAGATCCCGGCACCCAGTTGGATTTGTCAGTATTTAGGCCTGACGAAGGCAAAGAGATTGATTTCAAAATCATCAGGGAAATTATCAACGTCCCCTCGGTAGAAGATAAGATAGTAAGCGAAAAACCGCTGCTGGGATATATCAAACTAAATCAGTTCCATGCGGGTTCAGCCCAGGAGATGGCAGCCAGTGTAAACAAGATGGAAGAAATGAAGGTCAAGGGTTTAATCTTGGATCTGCGGGATAATGGCGGAGGCGACTTTCCTGTGTCGCTGACTATAGCCGATCTATTTCTGGGCGATAGTGAAGTGGTGAGTCTCAAAGATTCCAAAGGGCGGGAAACAATCCACAAAGCAACTGCGGGCGGTGACAACACCCCCCTTATCGTATTAGTTAATAAGAATAGCGCCAGCGCTTCGGAAATCCTCTCCGGTGCCCTGCAAGACAATGGGCGCGCGGTTTTGGTCGGCGAAAAGACTTTTGGCAAGGGCTTGGTACAGACCGTTTATCCTTTGGCCGATGGCGGGGCCCTCAAGTTAACTACTCAAAAATATTTTACTCCGAAAGGAACCGATATAAACGAAATTGGAATAAATCCGGATCATGTGGTAAAAAATCCTGATAAAGGTGATCAAGATTTACAGCTTGAAAGAGCGATAGAACTGTTAAGTCAACAGACGCAATAATCTCTGCTTTTCGGAGGTGTGAGGGTGGGATTTTTCTGGTCCATCCTTGGAGAACTGGGGCGGGTGTTAGTAAGTACTCTGACATCGCCCTCTTTTATATTTATATATCTACTCCTTTTTGGGCTGGTAACCCTGCAATACCGGCGTTTGCAAACAATGTCCGAACCTCTGCTCCAGGGCAGAAAGAATATTTATGGGCGCTCTGCCCTGGTGTCTACTCTGTTGGGATTAATAGGTGGAATATTAGGCAGCATCTTACTGGTCTTTCTGGGGGTCGATATTTCCGGGATCGCTATAGGTCATTTATGGCTCTTGGCAATCCTCCTGATGCTCATCAAACCGCGTTTCATCTGTTTTGCTTATGCTGCTGGACTGCTTAGCATAAGTAATCTGCTGTTTGCTTACCCCAGCATCAACATCCCCCAACTTATGGGCCTGGTAGGAGTGTTACATCTGGTCGAAAGTTTGTTAATTTTGATAAACGGATCATATAGCCCTTTGCCAGTTTATATAAAAAAAGCCGGCGGTTTGCGCGGGGGGTTCAACCTGCAGCTATTCTGGCCGATTCCCCTGGCAGCTCTAATAACCGTAGGTATGATTGAGCCCCCCGGAGCCATAGTCTCCCCGGATTGGTGGCCATTACTCCAGGGTTATACGGATACTACTGTGAGCCATACCTATATACTTGTTCCAGTTCTGGCCATGCTGGGCTATGGCGAAATCAGTACCACCCAGACTCCTGGTCAGGCCGTGCGAAAATCTGCCCTGCATTTATTGATGTTTAGTGTGGGACTGCTTGTCTTATCGGTTCTCGCCTCCCGATACAGTTTATTCCTACCTCTAGTAGCGTTATTTAGCCCCCTAGGACATGAATTGGTTATTTGGCTGGGAATGCGTGCGGAAAATAGAACGCCCCTCTATGTTCCACCCGGGCGTGGGGTTATGGTTTTGGACGTGCTGCCCGGTACACCCGCGTACCGGTGCGGATTACGATCCCAAGATATAATATTGGCTGTTAACGGGCGGGAAGTGGATCGATACCTGGCTGTACAGCAACTGGTTAAGAGCGGGGGGCAATCACCCGTGCTGGAGATTGCACGGGGAACCAAACTATTTACCCGGCCAGTCTCCATAAAAGCCCAGAACGATCTGGGGATAATCCCGGTGCCGGACCACGACAGCGTCTGTTATCTGTGTGTGAGTGATGATAGTGTTTTTACCATGGCCACCAGGTTTTGGCGCCGGATTAGAAATAGAATGTTCACCTCTTGACAACTAACTGAATATATTAAGAGAAAAGTGGGAAGAGGTGTCAGTTTTGAACAATCGGGGAACAACCCGCTATGTATTTGCCAGCAGTTATACCAATCAGGGCTTTTATACTTTTATCCCTGAACTGGTGAACAGTCTGGGTAAAGTCTATATTTTAAAAGGAGCTCCGGGTTCCGGAAAGTCAACCTTTATCCGACTGTTGGGGGAACTCATGTCTCAGCAGGGATATGATGTGGAATTTTGGGTTTCATCCATTGATCCAGTGACTCCAGACGGGGTCTATATTCCTCAGTTAGACGCAGCGGTGATCAATGGCAGCCTCCCTCGCCCCATTGAACCTAAATACCCGGGAGTGCGGGATATCATAATAAATCTGGATGAATACTGGGATAGAAGTATGGTGCAAGAGAAATATGAGGTGATTATAGAACAACTCGATCGCATTGATAAATGCCAACAGCAAACTATCTCTCTTCTTAAAGAGGCCGGCTGGGCCAAGGAAGAAATTAGCAGGGCCAATGGGGCTCATCTGAACATGGAGAAGATAGAACAACTTAGTAAGGATTTATCAGGAGAGATCATGGATAAGCGTCCGGGCGAAAAACATTATTTTGTTGGGGTGATCACTCATGAGGGGTTAGTAAACTATATCGATGAACTCAGCGCTGATTGTAAGAAAAGGTATATTTTCAGGGGTCCTGCAGGCACTGGAAAGTCCACCGTGATTAATGAATTAATTAGCCAGGCCCGACAGAGAGGCTATTCATTGGAGTACTACCATTGTGGACTGGAAGTTGATTATCTGATCATGGTTGTGATACGCAATTTACAAGTGGCCCTTATCGAAGCCAGTCATGTGGAGATAATTATCAGGCAGGGTGATACGGTGGTGGATATGACCCGGTATCTGGAAGATTATGATTCTGACCGCATGGCAATCAATAGCAGTGCGGCTTATCGCCGTTATGAGACTTTGCTTCTGGAAGCCCAGCAAGAGCTGGAAAACATTAGTCAATCCACCCGGGAAGTTAAGAAGGTTTATACAGCGGCAATGGATTTCGAACGACTGGATCATAAGCGCCAGGAAATAGCTGATGAGATAAGACGCACACCGCGCACACGAGGACGGTTCTCGTGTGAGTCCGTCCTCGTGTGAGTCCCTTCTCGTGTGGGTCATCGGTATAGTATAATATAGGGATACATTGTTGATTCGATAGTATTTAAAGGAGTCATCATGAGTGATTTTCGCATTAGTTCAGATTATGTACCCACCGGGGACCAGCCGGCGGCTATCAAGCAGTTAGTAGAAGGCCTGCAAAAGGGTTATCGGGATCAGACTTTGCTGGGTGTAACCGGGTCGGGCAAGACTTTTACCATGGCTCAGGTTATTCAGGCCATGCAGAGACCGACTCTGATCATGGCTCCTAATAAAACTCTGGCCGGGCAGCTATATTCGGAGTTCAAACAATATTTTCCTGATAACGCAGTGGAGTATTTTATCAGTTATTACGATTACTATCAACCCGAGGCCTACGTGCCCCATACGGACACCTATATTGAGAAGGATTCGTCCATTAATGATGAGATTGATAAGTTTCGTCATTCAGCTACGGCTTCCCTGCTGGAAAGGCGCGATGTCATCATCATAGCCAGTGTTTCCTGTATTTATGGCCTGGGCGCACCGCAGGACTATTATGAACTGGCTATCTCTTTGCGCCCCGGGTCTCAGATGGTTCGCGATCTGCTGTTGAAAAAGCTGGTTGAGAATCATTATGAACGCAATGAAACTACCTTTTTCCGGGGAAACTTTCGGGTACGGGGCGATATCGTGGAGATATTTCCTGCTTCCTCATGGGACAAGGCTTTGCGGGTGGAATTTTTCGGAGACGAAATTGAACGCATAGTCGAATTCAAGCCTATGACCGGTGAAATACTGGGCAAACAGATGCATGCTATGGTTTTCCCGGCTTCTCATTTCGTTACTACGCGGGACAAGATGCTGGACGCTGCGGAGGAGATTGAAAGTGAGTTGGCCTTACAGCTGGAAAAATTCAAACAGGAAGGCAAACTTTTGGAAGCGCAGCGCATTGGGCAGAGAACCAGATATGATCTGGAGATGATCAAAGAAATTGGTTATTGTAAGGGAATTGAGAATTACTCCCGTTATATAACCGGCCGGAATGCCGGTGAGCCTCCCTATACACTGATTGATTTTTTCCCGCAGGATTTCCTGCTTTTTATGGATGAATCCCATATTTCTGTACCACAGGTAAGGGGTATGTATGCGGGGGACCGCTCCCGCAAAGAGAATCTGGTCAACTATGGCTTCCGGCTACCTTCGGCACTGGATAATCGGCCCCTCCAATTTACAGAGTTCGACCAGAAAATTAAACAGGTTATATATGTCAGCGCAACGCCTGGTGATTACGAAATCGAGAAAAGCAAGCGGGTGGCAGATCAGGTAATAAGGCCCACGGGCCTCTTGGATCCGGAGATTGAGGTGCGTCCCACCTTGAATCAGATCGACGACCTGATGGCCGAGATTCAAGCCAGGGTCGAGAAGGGCTTCCGGGTACTGGTTACCACCCTGACTAAAAGAATGTCGGAAGATTTGTGCGACTATTTAGCCGAGGCTGGTATTAAGGTACGCTATATGCACTCTGATATAGAGGCCCTGGAACGTATGGAAATATTGCGGGAACTACGCAGCGGGCTATTCGATGTTCTCATCGGTATCAATTTGCTGCGGGAAGGGCTGGATTTGCCGGAGGTTGCCCTGGTAGCTATACTGGATGCGGATAAGGAGGGTTTTCTGCGTTCGGGTAGATCTCTAATCCAGACAGCGGGCCGAGCGGCCCGGAATGTGGAAGGCACCGTTATCATGTATGCCGACCGAACTACGCCTTCTATGCAGCAAGCGATTGATGAAACTAACCGCCGCCGCGACAAACAGATGGCGCATAACCAGGCTCACAATATCACTCCAGAGACTATCAAGAAGGCGATTTCTGCTTCTATTGAAGCCACGGTAAGCGAAGAACAGGCCGATTATAATGTTTCCACTTTTACCGGGCTCAGCAAGGAAGAGAGAACCCGGCTGGCGGGGGAAGTTGAGATTGAGATGCGTAAAGCAGCCGAGGCCCTGGAGTTCGAGCGAGCTGCCCAGCTGCGGGATATGATCCGCGAGCTAAACCTGCCCCCTAAAAAGAAGCGCAAAAGACGCTAGAGGCGATGGATAATCCGCATCTAATTAAAGAGGATGATTATATATGAAGGATTTTATTTTTGTTAAGGGTGCGCGCGAGCACAATTTAAAAAATATTGATATTAAGATACCCAGGGATAAATTAATTGTGTTCACTGGTGTATCGGGATCGGGCAAATCCAGTCTGGCTTTTGACACCATTTACAGCGAAGGGCAGAGGCGCTATGTAGAGTCTCTGTCCACTTATGCGCGCCAATTCCTGGGGCAAATGGATAAGCCGGATGTTGATTATATAGAGGGGCTTTCTCCTTCCATATCCATTGATCAGAAAACTACCTCCCATAATCCGCGCTCCACGGTGGGAACCGTAACTGAAATATATGACTATATCCGCCTGCTGTTTGCCCGGGTGGGACGGCCGCACTGTCCCCATTGTCACCAGCCTATTCGGCGGCAGACGGTTGATCAGGTGGTGGATAACGTTCAGGCGCTGCCGGAAGGAACCCGCATTAAGATTCTGGCGCCGATTATTAAAGGGCAAAAGGGTGAACATAAGAAGATTCTCCAGAATCTCTTTAAGGACGGGTTTGTGAGAGTAATGGTGGACGGTTATGAGTACACCTCTGATGAGAAAATTGAGCTGGTCAAAAATAAGAAACACGATATAAGTGCGGTAGTTGATCGTCTGGTGGTCAAGGAGGGTATCCGCAGCCGGTTGGCCGAATCGCTGGAACTGGCTTTTGAGTTAAGTGAAGGCTTGGTGGTTGTCAGGGTCATGCACGCGGAGGGAGGCGAACAGGATATGCTTTTCAGTCGTGATTTCGCCTGTCCGGACTGTGGTTTCAGTTTACCGGAATTAAGTCCCCGGATGTTCTCTTTCAATAGCCCCTTTGGAGCCTGCCCAGAATGTGATGGGTTAGGGGAAAAACGCGAAATAGACTCGGCGCTGGTTCTGGAGATGGATATGACCCTGGAAGAAGGCGCGATTATACCTTGGTCGATCAGCTCGCATAATTATTTCCGGCAGATATTGTTGGGTATGAGCGAAAAGTATGGGATTCCCATGGACAAACCTCTTAATGAGCTCCACGCAGAACAGATCAATATCATTCTTTACGGTAATAATGGGGAGCAGTTCAAAATCAATTATACCAACTCATATGGGGAGACCGGTTCATTTTACACCCGCTACGAGGGAGTAATTAACACCCTGAAGCGGCGTTATCAGGAAACTAAATCCGACCTGGCGCGGGAAGAGATGGAAAAATTTATGACTATCAGCCGGTGCCCCGCCTGTCATGGGAAACGTTTGCGGCCGGAAATACTATCGGTTTTACTAGGAGATAAATCAATTGCTGACCTAACCTCTATGGCCATATATGAAGCCATGGATTTTTTGAGCGGTTTGCAGTTAGATCAACGGGAGGCCTTTATCGGGCGCCAGGTCATTAAGGAAATTTCTGAACGATTGTGTTTTCTCATGGATGTAGGCCTAAATTACCTGACCCTGGATCGTCCCGCCGGCAGTCTTTCGGGGGGCGAAGCGCAGAGGATCAGGCTGGCAACCCAGGTGGGTTCAAGCCTGGTAGGGGTCTTATATGTTCTGGACGAGCCCAGCATCGGGCTCCATCCTCGTGATAATAATCGTTTGCTGACGACGCTGAGGCGGCTGCGCGATCTGGGCAACACCGTGATCGTGGTGGAACATGATGAGGAAACTATGCACAGTGCGGATTATATCGTGGATATAGGCCCGGGAGCAGGGATTCACGGGGGGGAAGTCGTTGCGGCGGGGACGATTGAAGAAATCATGCAAGTGGAGCGTTCGATCACCGGGCAGTATCTTTCTGGCGCTATGACCATCCCGGTTCCTGCTGATAGACGGCCTGGCAACGGTCATCACCTGATAATCAGAGGCGCCCGGCAGCACAACTTGAAAGACCTGACGGTAAGTATACCCCTGGGTAAGATGGTCGCGATCACCGGGGTGTCTGGCTCCGGGAAGAGCACTCTGGTGCAGGATATTATCTATCCTGCTCTTATGAAGAAGTTCCATGGCAGCAGATATCGCACCGGTACCCATGACTCCATCGAAGGTTCTAATCAGCTTGATAAAGTAATAAATATAGATCAGTCGCCGATTGGCAGGACACCCCGATCCAATCCAGCTACTTATACCGGTGCTTTTGACGGCATTCGCGAGCTGTTTGCGGATACTACTGAAGCACGCATCAGGGGATACAAACCAGGCCGCTTCAGCTTCAATGTGCGGGGCGGCCGTTGTGAGGCCTGTGCCGGGGATGGAATTATTAAGATTGAAATGCACTTCTTACCCGATGTTTATATACCCTGCGAGGTCTGCAAAGGCAAAAGATATAACCGTGAAACCCTGGAAGTGAAGTATAAGGGGAAAACCATCGCTGATATTCTGACTATGACGGTGGACGATGGGGTTGACTTTTTTGCCAGCATACCCAAAATTGCCAGGAAGTTCAAAGTTTTGCAGGACGTAGGCCTGGGCTATATTCAATTGGGTCAGTCAGCTCCCACCTTATCTGGGGGTGAAGCCCAGCGGGTGAAGCTTTCCACCGAACTTTCCAAGCGCTCCCTGGGCAAGAACCTCTATATTCTGGATGAACCCACTACCGGCTTACACAGGGAAGATGTCAAGCATCTGCTGGAGGTCTTAAACCGCCTGGTCGATGCTGGGAATACGGTACTTATTATTGAACATAATCTAGATGTTATTAAATCAGCCGATTATATTATCGACCTGGGACCTGAAGGCGGGGAAGAAGGCGGTCAGATTATGGCCGAAGGAACTCCCGAACAAATCGCCCGGCACCCGCTTTCGTACACCGGCCAATATTTAAAGAAGGTGCTATAAACTGGGCCCTGTTAAGGTCCCGGTTCATAGCGAATTCAAAAGCAATTTAAACGTTACAGTAAAAAAAGTAGTCAATCCCTTTGTGTGATTTAACAAGGTTTGCTTTTCCTCTATTTCTTAAACCTGGTACCTGCTAACCAGGAATGAACCATCCTAAAAATCTCACCATTTAATAATTCAAACCAGCTTGCCGTTCTAAGCCAACTCACCAGTTTATTTCCCCAACAGTGTATACAAATGGGACGAAAACAATGAACATCTGTGTCCGCATACGGGACAATCGCGTGAAGTTTTAAGTTCAAATCAGGTTGAAATAACGATAAATGGTTTTGTATTAATAAAAAAACAAAGCTAGATAGTCTAATTTCACCTTATTTCGACATGTGAATAAAAAAACTTGGCATCCAAATTAATTGATGCCTGAGATGGTATGGTTGTTGCGTTTAAATGTAATCAGAGATTGAGGAGAATATTTAAGGGCTTAAGGGAAGGAGGTCATTTTTTAATTCCAGGAGGAATGGTTGAACTTATTTATCCTGATTAATAACTCAAAGGGTCGGGCTATTCAAGGAATATATAAGTTCAATAATATCTATGCGGAATAAATAATGGGAGGAAAGAGAATGAGTAAACAGAGAGTAATGCCTATACCAGACAAAAATGCCCCATTGAACGGTATGATGATAATAATATGGGTCTTTGCATGGATGGCGCTGGTACTGGACGTATTGGACTGGCAGTTGGTGTCAGTTGCTGCCAAGGCTATCACCGCAGAGCTCCATATACCGGCAGCATCGATGGGGTTTATATTGGGCTTACCTTTATTGGGAGCAGGTATAGGCGGATTAATATCGGGTGTCCTATCTGATAAGTTCGGAAGAGTACGGGTCATGTTTTATTGCCTGATTTGGTATTCGATATTTACGATAGCTTTCGCCTATGCCAATAGTACTGCAACAATGTTGATTCTAAGACTTTTGGTGGGTATTGGTCTGGGAGCGCAATGGGGAGTTGGTAATACACTGGTAGCAGAATGTCTTCCATCTAGAATTAGAATAATGTGCTCAGCGGTTATTCAGACCGGGTTTGCATTTGGACCCATGCTGGCTGCTTTTCTTGCGAAAATGATTATACCTTCATATGGATGGAGACCTTTATTTTATTTTGGGGCTATAGGTGTGGTTATAGCTATTTTCGCGAAAGTAGTCATTCCTGAACCGGAGGCGTGGGTAAGGTCCAAAGAGGATGCACGTGCCGCCGGACAGAAGATGGGCAGCATTTCAAGACTGTTCAGTTCAGAAATCTATGAGTACACGGGCACGACTATCAGAAGAAATACAATTGGAGCATTTTTCCTGGTCGTCTTTGCATTATTGGCATATTGGAGTGCCATGAGCTGGATCCCCAGCTGGTTGGCTACTGATAAGGGTATGGATATTGTAAAGTCCATGAACTACATGATGTTCCTCAATATAGGCGGTGTTCTTGGTTATATATTGTTTGCATTCATAGCTGATCGGTGGGGGCGCAAGAAACCAGCCTATTTCGCATTGGCAGCTTCCTTTGTGGCTGTAATCATCTTTGTAAATATCCAAGACAACAGAACCCTTTTGTATTTTGCTCCGATCTACTCATTTATCACCTATCCAATTTTCGGGTTGTTCGGCGGCTATATGGCCGAGATGTTCCCAACGGATGTTAGAGCGACGGGCGTAAATAGCATTTATAATCTGGCGCGAATGTGCAGTTTCTGGGGTCCGGCCCTGCTGGGTGGCATTGCAGCAGCAACATCGTTCTCGGTTGCTATTGGAGCAAGCGCGGTTTTGTATCTGGCCGCAATAATTCCATTAATTTTCTTACCCGAGACGATCAAAAAGCGGGCTTAAATTATACTCTTTATTCTCATCAGGGGGATTAAAGTTTTAGATTCAATAACTCCCTTACATCTCTGCGGTAGGGACCGAATTCGGAACCCCTACCGCAATTTGTTAATTTAGTATAGATTGTGCTAGGAAATATAAGGGGGGAGCGGTAAACTATTTTTATAGATCATAGTATTTCAGGAAATGTTAATCGTGGCTTTTATTAGATCGAGGAGGCGGGGAAATTGTGAAAAAGGAGCTTTTTGAAAAGGTTATCAAATCGAGTGACTTTCTAATACCCTCCATTTTTATCTTTACCGGAGTAACGGTTTTCTATTTTTATGAGTTCTACAGCAACGAAATCGGCGGAAGACTGATCGATCAGGCCGGATACTGGTTGGCCTATCTGTTAATAACTCTATTCCTGCAATATGTCGTTTTCGTGAATGCCAAAAAACAGATACTCAACCGGGAGAAGAATAAAAGATAAAGCAACCGTAAATGTTTATGTGGGTCAACGGTTGCTCTATTATATGTAAGCTAAGTTCAAGGTTTTAAACCATTATTCTATATTTAGTCATCTTCCTATATAAGCTGCTGCGCGAGATATTCAGAGCCTTGGCAACATCACTCTTATTATCCCCAAACTTCAATAAGTAATTTCTAATCAGTTGTTCTTCTACATTTTCTTTAGTAGGGGTCTTGTCCCATACCGAAATATTGGTGCTGGAAGCAAGGCCTTTTAATTCCTGGGGCAATAAATCGACGCTCAGGGTTTCATTCCTGGATAAGTTAACGGCTCGCTCCACAATATTACTTAATTCCCTGACATTACCGGGCCAATTATAATTCAATAAAAGGTCCAGCACCGCAGGATCAACTTTATTGATCAATTTGCCTACCCGGGAAGAGATAGATTTTATAAAATAATCTAATAAGATTGGGATATCCCCTTTTCTTTCTCTTAGGGGAGGAATATTAATCGAAAGGACATTTAGCCTGTAATACAAATCATTACGGAAGTGACGGTCTTTTACTTCCTGGAGTAAATCTTTATTGGTAGCACTGATCAGGCGAATATTAGTTGGAATGACATCCTTGCCGCCAACCCGCACGATAGTTTTATCTTCCAATACCCTTAATAGGGAAGCTTGCAGATCGATTGGCATCTCACCAATCTCATCCAGGAATATGGTCCCCTGATCGGCCAGCTCAAATTTGCCGGGATGACCCCCCTTGCGGGCACCGGTAAAAGCCCCTTCCTCATAGCCAAACAATTCACTGGAAATTAGATCTTTGGGGATTGCACCACAATTTATGGTGATAAACGTCTCGCCCTTTCTATCACTGGCGTTATGAATCGCCTGGGCAAATAACTCCTTGCCAACTCCACTTTCACCGAGCAGTAGAACACTGGAGTTAGTTTCAGCAGCCATTTTAGCCTGTTCAATGACTAATTGGAAGGCGCTGCTTTTTCCTATCAGACTATCAAAAGTTATAGATGCCCTGGGTCTCATAATTTTCTTGACGATATTATGCAGCTCATGCAAAACAATTGCTGCACCAGGTAATTTATTTGAATCCCCAAAACATAAAGGACTGCAGTTCATTAAAAATTTCTTTTTTTCGGTTTGGGTTTTGATTAACACTGTTTCACCGAAAATACGTCTACTAGCACTTACTATATTCTGTAAATAATTATTGTCCGGTAATATGGTGGCCAAATTCTGGCCTATACAATTGTCGCTATCAATGCCCAGCAGGTTGCATACCCGATTATTTACATGAATTATTTGATTATTGCTATCCAATGCTATAATACCTTCAGAAATCGATTCCATAACGGTTTCTTTTAAGGCACTTGCAATTTCTAACTCAGTATAGGCTTTGTGCAATTCAATTTTTCGTTCGATAGCTCGGGCAGCAGAAAAAACCATCCCCAGGGTATGGTTATGGACATACTTGTAAGCGCCGGTTAAATCAAGTACCCCGATAATAACGCCTTCCGGGTTATGAATAGGAGCGGCCGAACAGGTGGAAAGAGCGGCACATTTACAAAAATGTTCATAGCCATAGACTTGAACGGGTTCATCAACTTCCAGCACCAGGCCCACTGCGTTTGTCCCCATTACTTTTTCTGACCAGTTTGCTCCTTCGGTAAAATCACTATAATTGGTAAAGGCGCGTTCTGCCTCATCACCAATTATGGTAAGAATAATGCCGTTCTTATCACTTAAAGCCATACAAAAATTATAATTCTTGGTAAAATCACAGATGTCTTGCATTGAGGGAACAGCTAAATCCAATAACTGTTTATTTTCTTCAAGAACTTGCGCAAATTCTTCGGTACTTAGAATATCGGTATTGGTAGGTTTAAATGGATCTACTTTGTATTGCCTGCTTCTTTCCCAGGATTGAAAAATATAATTATTGATAGAGATATTAGGATCAATTTGTCCCTGATTCAGTTTCTCCCAGCGACGGAACATTTCGAATCGGTTTTGGATATTATTCAAGTTGAACCCTCCATTCTAGCAGAACCAAACAGCAATCAATGTCTATATTATACATCTAATTGAATAAAATTGTATAATATAGTCGAAAATTGCCTTTAAAGCACTGAAACATCATAAGTCAGTGCTTTAAAAGCATCAAAGGTATTATAATGGAAGTTAACCATTCGTATAAATCTCTACCACTCCGGAGGTAGATCCCTTAACTGTTTAAGATAATAGACCGGTCCATCGAGACATATAAACTCGCTGCCGATATTGCATCTGCCGCATTTGCCGATGCCGCATTTCATACGCATCTCCAAAGTCGTTATGACCTGTTCATCATTGTAGCCCATCTTCTCCAGGGATTGCAGAACAAACTTAATCATAATGGGCGGCCCGCAAACTACGGCTATGGTACCGTTAGGACTGGGGTTCACTTCTTCCAGATAGGAGGGGACAA